>VTLG01000016.1_pt1 | contig 74649 bp, 77 predicted proteins | sample 4694571 | NCBI WGS metagenome assembly VTLG01 (sample SAMN12604809, study PRJNA352737) | marine metagenome | biome: ENVO:00000447; feature: ENVO:00000209|ENVO:00000569|ENVO:01000036; material: ENVO:00002151; isolation source: viral sequences binned using virsorter ...
CAGTTTACTGAGCCACCTGTAATTGGTTCACAATACATCGGTTACTATGTTGGTAAACTACGTCAGTTAGATGACATCTCCTTCGAGTTTGACTCATTGAGATCTTCCTTCAACCTCAAGCGTCAAGGTCTATTCTACTCCTTGACATTGACTGAGGGTGTTTCCTCTAACGTCATCCGTCCTGAGAATAATATTATCGTTTCACTCAACGGTATTATTCAGGAACCAGGTATCGCATACGAGATTGTTGGTTCACGTATCATCTTCGCTGAAGTCCCAAGATTCGGTGCAACATTCGTTGGTTTCTCATACATTGGTAGTGACGCAGACGTTATCGCAGCAACTGTTGTCCCACCAATCGAAGCTGGTGATAACCTCGATATAGAGGGTGAAGAATTCTCCAGAGAAGTTGCTCTAATTGAGTCTTCTAACTCCTTAATCACATTTGAATACACTGGATCTGTTAAGGGTAGAAATGCTGCTGCTCTTGCTAACATAACATCTGGTCAACTTACTAACGCAGTACTAACCAATCCTGGTGATGGTTACACCTCACGTCCTAACGTTGACGTTATCTCCTCCTCTGGATTTGATGCTCGCTTGAAGGCACTTATGGGTGTATCTCGTGTTGATGTTAAGACTGCTGGTACTGGTTATCAGTCTCCTGTTGTTGCAGTTGATAATGAAGTCCCAGACGATTGGACACCTCCTACTGGTAGTCCTATCAACGGTGGATTTGACGTTCTCGCTGGTGAAGGTCCAGAAGGACAAGAGGGTGGTGGAGTTACTCCTGGCACAATCGCAATCGTTACAGACCCAGTTAACGTAACTGTTAACCAAGGTCAGACTGCTGCATTCACAGTTGTTTCTACTGTAACTAACGATGAGACAATGAATTATCAGTGGCAGAAGAAAGAGTATGGCACACAAACATGGAGCAACATTATTGGTGCTAACCAAGCAACTTATAACACAGGTAATACCGCACAAAATGATGATGGTGATGAATACAGAGTCGCTATCACAGCATCTGGTGCAACCCCAGTTTACTCACTATCTGCTGTCCTAACAGTCCAGACTGGTGCAACTGTAATCTCCAACTTCAGTCCAACACAAATCTTTGATGACATCTAAATAAGACTATGGCTGCTACCGCAACAATTAATCAAGGTACCCAACAACTCTCGGTGAGCTCGGATTGTCTTCCGTCTCCCGTGAATAGCGGTACGTTCCCTAATGATAATAATGCAAATACCATTGTTACACATGATTGGGATCATAGCTTCTTATATCGTGGTGGTACATTTGGTACCTCTAGGGTCTTCGATGACAACACTTGGACACAAGATGGGTTTATTAGAAGCATTAATATCAGTGTCACAGATCTTAACAATTTCACTGGTGTGCAACCTAACATCCAACCTGGTGATGAAGTTTGTTTTAATTTTGGAGATATAAAAAGAAAGTATATTTTTAGAGGGACTACATTTACTTCTATTGACGGAGAATTTTGGTTAGCAACTGATAGTAGAATTGATATTATAATGGCAGACACCAACACTGGTGCTAATGGTACATACACATATCATGATCAGAGAAATGGTCGTGATGCTACACCATTAGGTGCTATTGGTATATCTGGTAATGGTGTACCTATATTCAATCCATCTGCTGGTCCTAACGGTAACCCTCCAGCTGGATTCAATTGGGTCTCTGCTGGTATATCTGCTCAGAGTTTTATCAATTTTGGTGAAGATACTTGCGGTGGTAAGACACAAGAGCAAGGAATGTATCATTATCATGACTCAGATTTCTTATCATGCTGGAAATCTAACTCTAGTATGGCAGCATATAACGATTATTATGGGTCAACTCAGTTTAATGGTAACAATATTCGTCACCCAGACGGTCATTCTAAGATAGTAGGGATAGCATTTGATGGATTTCCCATCTATGGACCCTATGCATATGACCATTCTTGGGATAGTTTGAGTGGCACACGAGTTATGAGGACTGGTTATTCAGTAAAATCAACTGAAGCACCTGGAAGACCCGATTATGGTAATGATTCTGACAATCCACCTGCTGGATCACTCATGCAGGACTGGGAATATGTCGAAGGAACTGGAGATTTAGACAGACATAATGGTAGATTTTGTGTAACACCCGAATATCCTAACGGAACTTACGCATATTTCCTTACTGTAGACCAAACTGACGTTAGTGTGGTCAAATTTCCATTCATTATGGGACTTGAGACTAGAGAAACCATCAATGCACCCACAAATAATGGGTCAAATCCTGTGCAAGACAGTGGAGATGGTGGAGATGGTGATGGAGCTGCTCCTTCTACCCTTCAAATTACTCTACAACCTCAGAATGTAACAGTAAATGCCAATCAAACTGCTACATTTACCATCAATTCTCAGATATTACCTGAGAATGGTCCTATGACTTATCAATGGTATAGGTCTACTGATGGAGGATATGCATTTGCTGCTGTTACAGGTGCAACGACTAACACTTATGCGGTCACTGCCCTAGCATACATGACTGGATACAGGTATCGTTGTCGTATAACGGGTCCTGTTGGAGGTACCGCAGCACAAAACTCACCTTTGGACTCACAAAATGCCATTCTAACTGTTACTGGTAGTGGAGATGGTGGATCACTTGCTAACAGATTTGATAGCACTCAGTCTACTATGGATTCCACGCAGCAAACCTTTGATGGCACCTAAATAAAACTGTAGAAAACTACCTATCATGCCTAAGCAGAATCTAAATATTGGGTCGTCGGCAAACGATGGGACTGGTGACAGTCTCAGAGATGGTGCTATTAAGCTTAATAGCGTCATTGACGAGCTATACACTGCTCTCGGCAACGACACCAACTTACAAATCAATGTCGGCACTCCCTCGACTGGACAATTCCTAAAATGGGATGGCTCAGCATTTGCTGAAGGAGGTCTTAATGCACTTACTGAAAATTTAAGTGTTAATGGACATAATATTGTATCAACCGCTAATGGTGATATAACTATTCAACCAAATGGTAGCGGTCATATTAAATTCTGGGCAGGTGGCACAGGATCTGCTTTGACTGTTATTGATGGTGCTGATGGTAAACTAAAATATAGTAACCATTTTGCAGATGTAGCTGGTCTACCAGATGCTGCAACATATCATGGTATGTTTGCTCATGCTCATGCTGAAGCAAAAGGATACTTTGCTCATGATGGTAACTGGGTAGAATTAGTCGATGTTACATCTAGTATAGGTAAACTAACTGATGTAGATATGACAGTCGGTGGAGGACCTTCCGACGGACAAGTATTGAAATGGTCTGCAAGTAATTCACATTGGTATGCTGCAAATGATGAAACTGCATCTGGTGGAGGCGGTGGCACGACTCAAAACCTCTTTGAAGGATTCATTGCTGACTCTGGCAGTACTACTGCTAGTGCTGCTACTGATGTCCTTACAGTTTCGGGAGGCACTAATATCTCGACTGCAATCGTCGGAGACACCCTCACCATAACTATGACAGGGGCATTGGGTGATGCAAACCAAAATGCCTACGGAGTAATAGGAAGTGACTCAGGAAACAAAACCGCAGATAGTGCAACTACTACTATTAACATCCTTGGTGGGTCTGGTATTAGTACTGCTATTTCAGGAAGTGATCTTACGATTACAAATGATTCCCCAAATGTAGTACAAGAAGCATACAGGACAGTTACTGGTGATACTGGTACAACGACTGCTGCTCTAGCAACCTCAACTCTTAACGTTGTAGGTGCAACAAATCATATATCAACTGCTGTTACCTCAAACACTGTAACTCTCAGTGTTGTTAATCCTCTACCAGCTTCTGCTAGTGAGAATGATAACCTCATATATGATGAGCAAAATGGTAACTGGGTTGTAACTGAAAGTCCTACTGTTGGATTCTCAGTCTCTGGTAGTGCAGGTGGTGGATATACATTTACTGGTGGTGGAGTTAATTCATCAACAGGTAACCCAACAATATATGTGTATAGAGGTTTCACATACAGATTCTATAATTCCACAGGTGCAGGTCACCCATTTGCTATAAGACAAAGCAATGGTGGTACTGCTGTTACTGATGGTATTACTGGATCACAAACAGGTGTGCAGTACTGGACAGTCCCACAAACACTGGCTGCTGGTACTACTTACGTTTATCAATGTACAATCCATGCTGGCATGGTAGGCAACATAGTGGTGGTGTAATATGCCAAGAACAGTTCCAGGTAGCGGTGCAACTATAACCCCGATATTCAATAGTATCTTTGGGGTTAGAGATGTATATGTCAATTCAGGTGGTGAAGGTTATGATAAGAATGACCCACCTAGACTTCGTGTGGAGAACTGTGGTACTCCAATTCGTGATGCTGTTCTAAGAGCAGTCATTGCAAATAATGGAGAGATTGTTGCTGTAGAAGTATTAGATCCAGGAGAAGGATATGACCCGTTACGTCTTGTTATTGATGATGATGGTTCCTCTAAAACTGCTGCTGGCAACGTATATCTTAAAGATGACGGGACTGGTGCATTAGATTTTGTCCAGATTACTACTCCTGGCGACCAGTATTTTGATGCTGATGCTCGTATTGAAGGTGGTGGTGGGTCTGGTAGTGAGCTTGTGGCAGTTACTGGACTGGTAACTGGTATTGCCATTGAAGAAGAAGGTAGAAATTACACTGAGGAAGACGTAAATATCATCATCTCAGGTGGTGGTGGAGACGGTGCTACTGGTGTTGCTAGTGTTAATAGATTTGGTAAAGTTACCTCTATTACTCTAACTAATGAAGGTGAATTCTTCGAGACACCTCCCCTTATTCAGATAATTAAAGGCGGTGGTAGTGGTGCAACGGCCGAAGCATTTATTAACCTAGGTGTTATTACAAATATTGACCTCTTATCAGGTGGTGGTGGATATACTGCTAACCCAGAGGTTATCTTTACTAGAGATACTAACCTTATTAGAGCTGCTAGAAATAGACAATCTCTTAACTCTGTCTATTATAGTTTAACAGGTCTATTAGAGGATACTACATCAGGACAATCAACTATACATGTTGAAACTACCAATCCTTATCCAGGTTCAGGTAAGGTACTGATAGGTAGAGAAGTTATTAGATACACTGGTAAAACTGCAACCTCCTTTACTGGTTGTGACAGAGGTATCAATTTTAGATTTGACCAAAAAGTCATCCTAGACAACTTACAGGATGACCCAAATACAGGTTTAACTCAATATGATTTCCAAGTAACTGACAAAGTTAGAAGAGTTATAGAGAGTGAATCAAACCGAGTCGCTATTGTATACGACTGGGATCCAACTGAGAGAGCACTTTATCTTACATTCCAAGTTGATGAATTAGCATTCATCGATGGTGGTAGGTCAAATGAGAAAGCAAAGATCATTGCATTCGTAGCAGGTACTGCTGGTGCTAGTGATACTGGTGTTGCTCCTCATACATTAGTAGAATCTGAAGGTGATAATATTGTTGCTTTTACAGTACCACTTAGTCAGATTCTTAATAGAAAGTTTGAAGATGACGATGAATTAGACGGTGTTGGAGATGGTATAGCAGACCTGATAAATACTGGCACAGAGTTTGAAAACCAAATTAGTTTGGATGGAGGGATAGCATCATCCCTATATGGTATTGAAGAGACCCTTGGTGGCACGAATACTACTCTATTCCAAATTGGTGATCAAATCTATGACGGTAGTCAGAATTCTTTAGTTGCAACCATACAAGGTGCTGGTGCGTTGGGTGACGGAGATACCCACACATCTACTGCAACTATTCAAGCAACCTATCAAACTTCCTCTGCTGCATTTAATGCTACAGAGCAACTCCAAGGTCTGACAACAGGTGTAACTGCCACTGGGTTAACATTAGCTCAGGGTGGTAGTAGCACTGAAATCGTTTTAACAATGCAATCAATGACTTCCAACGGTGCTAATTATAAGTTCCAGAAGGGAGAAGTATTAAGAGGAAATTCGACTGGTGCTCAGGCAACTATCGATTATATCGAATATAATACGTACCTCAGAAATGAGGATGATTAACTACCATAAATAAAAAGAAGGCAATTGTATAGTAATGGCATTACTTACCGACCAATTTAGAATATTTACTGCCGAGAGGTTTAGGAAGGCTCTTGAAGGTCCTGATGCGACTCAATCTGACCTATTGGCAGGTGCTAGTCGGGATCGTCTTTACGTCTTTATCGGTCGTCCCCAACCTTGGGACAACGAAAATGCCCCTCCAGACCCAGTAGATTCATTCCAAGAATTTTCCGATGACTATTCGGATATGATATCCTTGAAGAGAGTGTTAGCAAATGACACCATTCAAGTTATTCGTCGTACTGACTGGATTCCCCCAGAGCAAACCACTGGTGGACTAGGTTATGTTTATGATATGTATCGCCATGATTACTCCTCGACTAAAACTGCATCATCGGGTGCGACTAAACTTTACGACGCTGACTTCTACGTGGTCAACTCGTCTTATCAAGTTTATAAGTGCATCTACAACGGGACAAGTCCTAGCGATCCTAATGGTAAACCTTCTACTGTTGAGCCTACTGGTACCTCCACTTCAATTATCACAACTGCTGATGGTTACCGTTGGAAGTATATGTATACGATCCCTGTTGGTCAGGTCTTAAAATTCTTCTCTAATGAATATATGCCTGTGTTGAGTGACACTGCTGTTGTTGCTGACGCTGTTGGTGGAGAAATTGATACAGTTATTATTGCATCATCTGGTGCAGGTTATAACAATGGTACTTACGAAAACGTCCCCATTAAAGGAGACGGTGTAGGTGGTAGAGTTTCACTTGTTGTTGATGGTGGTCGAATTGTATCTGCTACTGTTACCTCTGGTGGTAGTGGTTATACATTTGGTAAAGTTATTATTGATGAGGTTAACGGTATCGGAGCTGGCACAGGAACAGGTGGTAGCGTCGAAGTTGTAATTCCTCCCGTCCAAGGTCATGGTGCAGAACCAGCTACTGAGTTAGGTGGTTTCCGAGTCATGATTAACACCAAGTTTACATACGATGAGGGTAGTGGTGACTTCCCAACTGATAACGACTATCGTCGTATTGGTCTAGTCATTAACCCAAATAAGTATGGCACTCAGGAGTTAACTTCTGAGCTTACGTTATCTGCAACGAAGGCAGTTATTTTCCCTCCTACGTTTACAGGTAATTTCCAAACTGATGAGATTGTAACTCAATCCCGTACTGTTGGTGGTCAGCAAGTGACTGCTAGAGGTCGGGTTATTTCATGGAATAGTACCACTAAGGTGCTTAAGTATTATCAAAATAGGATTGACGGTGTGTTCCCTGAATTCACTGGTAACCTTATTGAGTTTGAAGGTGGTAACCCAGTTGTGGGTTCAACCTCAGGTGCATCTGCTGACCCTGATATCAACTTCCCTATTGTTTCTGGATCCTCTACAAGGGTTATTAACAATGCTGAATATGATTTGGGTATGGCATTTACCAACGGTTATGCTAAGGCAGAAGTTGACCCCAACTCTGGCGAAGTTATCTACATAGATAACCGAGGAGCGATTACTCGTGCAGGAGACCAAATCGAAGACATCAAAATCGTAATCGAGTTCTAAGACATGCCACAGAATACTAATTTAAACATTAGTCCTTATTTTGACGACTTTGATAAGGATAAAAACTTTTATAGGGTGCTATTCAGACCTGGATACCCTATCCAAGCACGTGAACTCACCACGATGCAGTCGATTCTCCAGAATCAATTGGAGTCTGTTGGTCAGCACTTCTTTAAAGAAGGTGCTATGGTTATTCCTGGTCAGGTTGGTTACGACCTACAGGTGCAAGCGATTGTCCTACAACAATCTTTCCTTGGTGTAGACATCGAGACCTATAGAAATCAACTCACAGGTCAACTTATTGAAGGTATTACAACTGGTATTAAAGCAAAAGTCCTTTACTCAATTCCATCATCAGAGTCTTCACGTGGCTATGTCACTCTGTATGTTAAGTATGTTGAGTCAGGTGATACTACCAGTGACACAACCGTTAAAACATTTCAACCCAATGAGCAGTTATTGGCCGAAAATGAGATTACTTTCGGAACTACACTGATTGAAGTTGGATCCCCATTTGCACAATTACTTCCTGTTGATGCAACTGCTGTTGCTTCTACTGCATATATCAATCAGGGTGTATATTTTATCAGAGGTCACTTTGTAGATGTCCCGTCGTCTCACCTTATCCTTGAACAGTATTCAAACAATCCTTCCTACAGGGTCGGATTGGAAGTCAGCGAGTCTATTGTTACGCCAGAGGATGATCCGTCTCTTAATGACAACGCAGCTGGCACATCTAACTATTCTGCTCCAGGCGGTCACAGGTTTAGAATTAAGACTGCTCTCACTAAAAAGCCAATCGCAGATGAAACAGATAAGAACTTCATTGAGTTACTCCGTATCAACAATTCAAAAGTTGAGCAGTTTGTTACTCACACAGCATATTCAGAGCTTGAGAAGAGTCTCGCAAGAAGGACGTATGAAGAGTCAGGCGACTACGTTATCGACACCTTCAGCGTCACAGCAAGAGAAAATTTAGATGATGGTTTCAATAATGGTGTCTACCGTGCAGGTCAAACTACCTCAGGTGGTAACATTGCATCAGATGATTTAATTTCATTTGAGATTAGCCCAGGTAGAGCATATGTTAAGGGTTATAGGACTGAGTTTTTAGTACCACAATATGTTGATGCTAAGAAACCAAGAGATTTTGAATCAGTAAATAACGCTATTCTAGCATTCCGTCTAGGACAGTTTGTAAAGGTATATGATGTATATGGATGGCCCGACCTAACTGGTGAGGGTGTATCAGAAGCATATCAAACACTTGAGTTGTATGATGATTGGACACTAAACACCACTAACTCTGTTGTAGGTAGACAGATTGGTCGTTGTAGGACTGTCCAATTACAAGAAGATACCACAGACACATGGGATATGTGGATCTTTGATGCACAGATGTGGACTGCTATTAACTTTGTAGCAGGTAATACTACTGTACAAGTTGGTGATTTACTCAAAGGTAGGACATCTAATGCAAAGGGATTTGTTGCAGATGCTGGTGCTGGTAACTATTGCTCACTAGAGCAAGTATCAGGTACATTTATTCCTGGTGAAGTTATTGAAAGAGATGGTCGTGTAGTTGGTACACTTGATGCTGCACATACTTTCAACCTTACTGACACTAGGTCATGTCGTGGTAGAAACGCAGGTAACACTATTATCTTTGGTGCTAACTGGGTACTCAACGACCTTAAAGAATTAGAAGGGTCAACACATACCTTAGACATTACTTCAGGTACTAAGACCATAGTAGGTTTCCGTAGTAAATATGCTGAAGACCTACGTCCAGGTGATGTTATTACCCATACTAACACGTCTGGAGAGGGTGAAAACTCGACTCGTATTGAGAGAGTAGACCCACAATATATCAAGGTATATCCTGGCAACTCACATGCAGGATCATCGTATAATATTTTCGACTACCTTACCCAAACGGCCAGAGTTGATCATTCTCTGACTAAGGGTAATATAACTGGTGCTCCGAGCGAATACAGCTCAGTGATTAGGATGCGTCCTTTCGTATTCCAGAAGGACTACCAGAATGGTGAATTGTCTATTGACTGTCCACGTACTTCTATGAAGTCTATCAGTGACGAGTCATTCTTTGTCTATAGGACATTCGCTAATAAGACTGTTGTATCTGGTGGTGTTACTGTATCTCTACCTGAGTCTGAGCAGTTTGCAACACTAGATGATGAAAACTATATCCTTACAATCGTAGCAGAATCTGGAAGTTCGTGGGGTGTTGGTGATAACCTCAACATTGATGCATTAAATGATTCTGGTGTTTTGACAGTTACCTTTGGTGCTGATAGACAGTCAGTTACTATTGACGGTTTAGCAAACGTATCTACTGTCAAACTAACTGCATTGGTATCTAAAAATATTGTTACCAAGAAGATTAAGACTGCTGCCAAGATGAGGGCATTGAAGGTCATCAGAACTCGTGAGAATAATGATGTCCAAAAATACGGTCTTGCCTATGGTAACTTGTATGGCACACGTATTGAAGACGAAGATATTTCATTCGCATTGAATGATGTCTATAAGATTCATGCTGTATATGAGTCTGAAGACGATAGCGAAGCATTTGCACCTTACTGTGTGCTTACTGAAGCGACCTTCTTTGATAGTGGGTCAGTTGTAATAGGTAAGACATCAGGTGCTAGAGGTAGGGTTATACAGTTTATTAACTCAACTTTGAGACTCCATTTTGTCCAGTTGAATGAGATACCTTTCATTCCTGGTGAAAGTGTAGATGGAGTTGATGATGATGGTAACCCATTGACTGCAATTATCGACGACGCTGAAGGGTCAGTGGCCAAAGGTAGTAAAGTAGTCACAACCCAGTATGAGCTTGATGCAGGACAGAAGGCACACTACTATGATGTGTGTCGTTTACAGAGACTTCCAGCGTTTACTCCTCCTATTAGAAAGCTCCTGATCATTTTTGATTACTTTGTGCATGAATCATCTGGAGATTATTTCTCAGCACAGTCATACACAGGTATACAATATAAGGAGATTCCTAAGTATAAACTTGATGGATCTATTAACTATCTCAGGGATCAGGTGGACTTCCGTCCAGGTGTCGGTGAGTTAGCAAGTGGTACTGGTACCATAAGTGCTCCCTTCTATGTAAATTGTGCCTCGCTCGACTTTGCGGCCAGAGTATTCGATACGTCTGGTGGTGTAGGTGGATCTACTATCTTTGATATTCCTAAGGTAGCAACAGAGATTCGTATGGACTATTCATACTATCTCCCACGTGCAGACAAACTATTCCTAACACATGATAACCAACTGAAGATTGTTAATGGTGTATCCTCTGAGGATCTACCACCTCCAGATGGTATTCAAAATGCTATGCTTCTTGCATCTATTGAGTATAGACCTTATACCTACGATGTAGAAAGAGATATTCTAATTACACCTGAGATTATTCGTCGTTATACGATGAAAGATATTGGTGACTTAGAGACACGTCTATCTCACGTTGAGTATTATACTTCTCTATCTCTACTTGAAGTACAAGCAGAAAACACTAAGACATATGATGACAATGGTTTCGACCGTCTGAAGAATGGATATGTTGTAGATGACTTTACTGACCACACACTTGGTGACGTGCTCAGTGTTGACTACAAGTGCTCTATGGACTTTAGAATGGGTCACCTACGTCCATCACATTATACTACTAATGTCCCTCTTGAGCTTAACGAAGGTGCTTCAAGTAATATAGTTAAGACTCCTGGTAATATGGTCATTCTTCCTTATGAAGATTTGGCAATCATTACACAACCATATGCATCTAGGACAGAGAATGTAAACCCATTTAACGTGTTTACTTTCATTGGTCGTATTGATTTAACTCCAGCATCAGATGACTGGGTTGATATTAAGAGATTGCCAGCTCGTGTAGAAAACGTAGAAGGTGACTTCTCTGCTGTAAGTAGAGACCTACAGGTTGACCAAAATGGATTCGCTCCTATTCAGTGGGGTTCATGGAGGACTAACTGGACAGGTGAATCACTACAATCTACAAGTAGATGGAGAAACAGGTCAGGTTCATTCAGTGCAGGTGGTCGTAGACTCGGTAGATTGGGTCACGGACAAGGAAGACAACCACTCTTCGTACATGAAAGAAGGACTTGGAGGGTTGTTAATAACCAAGCACGTCAAGGTGTAAGGACTCGTGTCGTACCTAAGATTGACCGTAAGTCATTAGGTGATACTGAATTGTCACGTAGTGTAATTCCTTGGATTAGGTCTCGTAACGTTTCCTTTAACGTTGAAAGACTTAAGCCTCGCACAAGATTCTATGTCTTCTTCGATGGTGTTAATGTATCTAATTACATTACTCCTAAAGTTGTTGAATTAATCAAATCTTCTACTGCTGACCCACAGACTAACGAGACACCTTTCGTTGTTGGTGAGACAGTTATTGGAGAAGTATCAGGATGTCGTCTTAAGATTGCTCCTGCAAATGACGGGTATGCAACTGACCCATACGGGACAGGTACTGCAACTCTAGCAGAGTCTTATGCATCACAAACTGGATATATTAATATTGATACTACAGTTGCTGCTGAGAGTGTCAATCCAAACTACTATGGTAATGTAAACGTCGGTGAAGTATTGGTTGGTCAAACATCTGGTGCTCGTGCAAAAGTTAAAGACCGTCGTATTCTTACTGATAATATTGGTAACGTCCAAGGTAGTTTCTTTATTCCTAACCCAGGTAATGATTCCAACCCACGTTGGGCAACTGGTACTAGGACAGTTAGATTCACAACAGCAGAAGATAATAGTAAGGCACCAGGTGCTGTTACATCATCTGCTGATGGCACATACACAGCACAAGGTACATTGAGGACTATTAGAGAAAATATCCTTGCTGTTAGAAATGCTGAGTTAGTAAGAGATACAGTTTCTGATGAAAGGACTGTTATTACTACTAGGTCAGAGGTTAGACAGATTGGTTGGTATGACCCTCTTGCTCAATCCTTTATTGTTGATGAGGAAGGTGGTGTATTCCTAACTGGTATTGATGTATTCTTCAAGAGTAAGGATGCTAACATTCCTATCTCTATGCAGATAAGGACTATGGAGAATGGTTATCCTACTAAGGATATTCTACCTTTCTCTGATACAACCATCAATCCAGATCAAATAGAATTATCAGACAACGCTGCTATCCCATCAAGATTTACATTTAGGTCTCCAGTATACATCAAGTCTTCTGTAGAATATTGCTTTGTATTATTGTCTGACTCCAACGAGTATAACGTATGGATATCCCGAATGGGTGACATCGATGTCTCAGGAACAAGGACTATATCTGAGCAGCCATATGCAGGTGTGTTATTCAAATCACAAAACGCATCTACATGGACAGCAGACCAGTTTGAGGATATGAAGTTTACGGTTTACCGTGCTAAGTTTACTCAGATGAGTGGTACTGCGATACTTAATAACGCAGAATTAGGACGTGGTAATGGTGGAATTCACAACTTGATTGAGAATCCAGTCCTAACATTGAAACCAAAACAGACTCTACTTCTACCTGTGGGACAGAATTTTAACTTCACTATAGGTGCAAGAATAACACAGAGTCCATCAGGTGCATCTGCTACCATTAAGGAGTTTGATGCAGTGTCAGACCCAGAAAAAATAACGGTTACTGACATCGATGGCCAGTTTGCAGCAGGTTTCCTAGATGCTAACAATGACCCATTCCAAGGTCTTGCTTCATCCCAGTCTGTAGCAACGATTGTATTGTCTGCTATCTACAACGGGACGTTTGAAGCTGGTGATGTTGTAACAGGATCTACTTCTGCTGCACAAGGTACTGTGACTTCATATGATGTAGGTACACAAACACTGACTCTTAATTATATTACAAAAGCATTTGACGTATCTGATACGTTGTCTGAGCCAGGTGGCACATCAGCAACTATTACTAGCGTCGGATATAGTGGTGACTCATATACTGCATATCCTACTCAAGCACCTTCTTTCCCAGAAGATGATAAGGAGATTGTGATATTCCAGAGAAACCACGGTATGCATCAACGTGCTAATAACGTTGAAATCACTGGTGTAATATCAGAAGTACCAAGCACTACATTGACATCAACACTGTCTGCTGGTGCAACTTCTATTCAATTACAAGATGCTTCTCAATTCCATGCTATCATTGGTGGCACATCTATTGGTAACTTGAATCCAGGATACCTTAAGATTGGAGAGGAGATTATTAAATACTCAGCAATCTCTGCAAGTGGTCAGGTAATTACTGTTGCCACATCTGGTAGAGGAGCAAATGCTACTGCTGATGTAGAGCATGCATCTGGTACTGTAGTTGAATGTTACAACCTTGATGGCATCCCACTAACAGAAATTAATAAAGTACATACTAAACTTGAGTGTCCTTGGATTGATAGTTACATGCTATCAACTGACTTCGCTGCTACTAATGGCATTAGAGGTGGTGGTACAGATGTATGGGCATCACAAAACGTACAGTTTGAAACACTAACACCTACCATTTCTACAATGGTATTACCTGAGACAGAGATTATTGCTCGTGTTAATACTACATCAGGTACATCCGTTGGATCGGGTGGTGGAGAAGGTGCATCACAACCACGTGATAGTAATTCCTTTATTAACAATGGTCAATATGTAGACGTTGTTCTTAATGAATTGAATACCTTTAGTATTCCTAATTTGATTTGCTCGAAGATTAATGAGCAGAATAAATTGGATGGTAACAAGTCATTAACAATGTCATTAGATATGACTACTGAAAAGGATACGGTATCTCCATGTATCGACCTTGATAGATTATCATTAATTACAACCACCAATAGAATCAACTGGTGGCCTGGTGGTCCTGCTCCTTATGGACAACAATCTCAGATTGACAGGACTATGGATGTATCCACCCTACCTCAGGGTGACCAAAATGATGCAGTCTATGTGACTCGACTCGCTCGCCTCGGTTCTGAATCAAGGACGTTGAAAGTTGATTATCAAATCACTAGACACCCATCTACTGAAGTGCGAGTTTATTTCCGCACATTTAAGACAGGTGATAATGCTGACCCATCAACTACTGACTGGGCATTGATAGGTGACCCCGTAAAGACTAATGCAGCACAGTATGATGATACTGCTACTGATGAGCCTCTATGGAAAGATATTTCTTATGAAAAGCGAGGGTTAACTTTTAATGCTTTCCAGATTAAGATTGTTATGAGGTCTTGGAGTCAAGCAAGAATACCATTGATTGCTGACCTGAGGGCTATAGCGTTAGCTTCATAGAGATCCCTCATGCAACCCTACATGGTTGATTATAATTATTATTATTCCCTTTGTCAAGTATGTCAAAACCTGAAGACAACATCCAACCCTTTAAAGAAGACCTAATCCCTGTCGATGGCAAGGAAGGTTGGTATAGGGACCCTGATTCGAACGCTATTGTTAATTGTAACCAAACGCAATATGAGCAATATATGGCTTCATATGCGAAGCGTGAAAAACAGCAAGCGAAGTTCGACACTTTACAAAGTGAGGTTTCTGAGTTAAAATCAGATATAAGTGACATCAAGGAACTACTTAAATTAGCAATTGGAGAAAAAAACAATGCCAGCTGACGTGAAAGAAACTATGGATCAAGAAGAACTGCTTGGTCAATTCCGTGAAAGATATCAAAACTTGATTAGTGAGAATCAGCAACTCGCTAAAAAGATTAAAGATAATGAATCACAAGCGTTGAAACTGCTTGGTGCTATCGAAACTCTGGAGTATCTGAAGCCCCCCGAAGAGAAAACTGAGGAACCAAGCACTGACGACAACGCATAAATAAACCAGTAATACTGTATGCAGTGCTCGGATCCTTATAAGCAATGGCAAATAGAATACAATTAAGACGTGATGGAGCTCAGCAGTGGGCAAACGTCAACCCGATTCTAGCTCAAGGAGAATTAGGTATCGAAATCGATACTTCTCGCTTGAAGATAGGAGATGGTGTAACCGCTTGGAACTCACTCAAGTATGAAAGACCACTCGAAACTGAATCAAACACTGCAAACACCCTAGTAAAGAGAGACGCTGACGGTAACTTTGAAGCAGGTGCCATTACTGCATCAGTTATTGGTAACAGTGCTACAGCAACAAGACTAGCAAATGCTCGACAGATTGCCTTAGGTGGTGATATGTCGGGTAGTGGTACGTTCGATGGATCCGCTAACTTAACCATTACTGCTGAGTTGAATTATGTTGTTGCTCTACCTCATTACGATCCTAATGATCTAGATGCACAAGGTACATACAGTCAGGTAACAGTTGACTCTAGGGGTCGTATTGTTGATGCTAATAACCCTACCACTTTAAGTGCGTATGGAATTGCTGACGCACAACCATTAGATAGTGACCTAACATCACTAGCTTCAATGACCTCCTTCGGTTTGATTTCACGTCAGGCAGAAGGTACTATTGTATCAAGAACTATCACGGGTGGTAGTCAAAGAATTATTGTACAGTATGGTGATGGTGCATCACAGAATCCATTCATCGACCTTGCTGATACTACAGTTGTTGTAGGTACCTATAACCCCGTAGGTAACCTAGATACACCTCTCATCTCTGCAACTACTGGTGATGAGACTGTCAACACAACAAACTTTACAGTAGATAGATATGGTCGTCTGACATATGCTCAGACCTCTGCTATTGCTACTGCTAAACAAGGTACCACAGTTGCTGTTTATGATAACGCAGCGACTTATCCTAGGTACTCAAAAGTTAAAAACGCTGCGGATAAACTCTATGAAGCAATTGCTGATATTTCAGCTGGTGGCGGGGAACCTTCCCATACAGACACATCTGACACTGGTTCGTGGAGATACCTAAGTAGTGCTCTTGCACCACAGAAAGGTATTGCTTCATTCAGTCAGGAAGATTTTGATGTATCTCTATGGGACGCAGGTAATAATATAGAAGGTGGACATGTGTCCATCGCAGAGAGAGGTGTAGATAATCTACAACTTCAAAACAATCGTGTCTCCTTTGCAGATGGTAACACCAAAGAAGACTTTGAATTAGACCAGGAGCTGACTGCTGTTACTGGTTATAGAGGTTTTAATTACTTAAACTATGCGAAGATTAACGACACTTCAGGCAACCTTCTCTTCGGTGCTAATAATACTGGTGATGGTGGTGCTGGTGAAGTTGATATTAATGTAAGGACTTACATATCTGACCCAGATATTACACTTGATGGTGCTGTTGACCAGACTTTTGATAAGACTGGTGATGGTAATCTCAATTTCAATCTTACTCAAAATGCTGGACTTGCAAGGAATCTAGGAATTGCATCTACTAATAGTGGTGCTGGTGATGCTACTTTAAGCATTACTGCTGATAATGATATCACTATTTCTGCTACTAATGTTTCTAACAGAGTCCATATAGAAGACTATTGGTTACAGGATAATGTCTTGTCAACCACTAATGCCACACTAATACTTGACCCTAATGATGACGATGATGTCACAGGTCTAGTCCAAATTCGTGGTGACTTACAGGTAGATGGTACAACTACTACTGTTAACTCTGTAACAACTACTATCCAAGACCCAATTATTACACTAGGTGGAGAAGATACTCTAACAGTTGACGATAATAAGGATCGTGGTATAGAATTTAGATATTATGATTCGCAAGAAAGATTCGGATTCTTCGGTTGGGACGAAGATTATGCTGATGCTAACCTGTGGTCGGGCACTGGTGGCTATAGGTTCATCTACAATGCGACCAACACAAATGAAGTATATGCTGGTACTGATGCTGCTGTCATCGCTGGTAACCTCAGGCTCACAACTAATACAGGGTCTACCTCGACCACTTCGGGGACTCTGGTCGTAACAGGTGGTGTAGGTGTAAGTGAGAATGTCCACATTGGTGGCACTACTACCATTGCAGGTCAATCAGAAATTAATAACAATGTTATATTCAAGGCAGATAATAAGTCCTTTAATATACAGACTTCTGGTGGAGTAGATAAGTTTACTGTTGATTATGATAATGGTAATACAGTCATAGAAGGTACAGTTGATATTCAACTAGAGACTACTATTACTGATAACGTAATCATCAAGGCAGATAATAAGAAATTTGATATTCAGACTGCTGCTGGTGTCAGCGTATTTGATGTAGATACTGACAACGGTAACACACATACAGATGGTACTCTTGATGTAGACAGTGGAGTAACATTTAATAGCACTTTAGATGTAGATGCTGCTGTTACATTTAATAGCACTCTTGATGTAGATGACGATGTTGTCTTACATAATGACTTCTTGATGGATACGAACTCTAAGTTCTTTACCATCACTAATGGGTCAACTCAGACTTATAAAATTGATACAGCAACTGGTAACACAGACATTGAGGGCACAGTAGATATTGGTGGTCTCAGCACATTTGAAACTACAACTAACATCTCAGTTGATACTTCTGCTAATGATGCTATCACTAAGACTGCTGAAGGTGCAGTAGATATAGATGGTGGTCTTAACGTAGATAAGGATGTTAGAGTTGGTGGAGACTTATATGTCTCAGATAGAATTGATTCTAAGGATGCAGGTACAGCAAGGACACGTCCTTCTTTACTTAATAACTTAGATGTTAGATATCGTGAGTATATTGGTAGTGTAGCTGCACATAATGCAGACTTTGCTAACGACCCTGATGCAAACTTAAGGGTTGCTGGTGGTGCTGGTATTGTTGCAGATTTACATGTAGGAGACGATTTTTATGTTGGTAAGGTTGGCACTAATGATACTGTTGAATTTAGTATTCTTGGTGAGTCTGGACAAACCACAATTGGTAGAGTTGGACAAGGTTCTGCAACTGATGGTGCTCTAACAGTCCACGGTGACGCAACATTTAATAGAGAAGTTAATATAACAGGTAGTCTTACTACCATTGGTGATGCTAATACTGATGTATTAACAGTCAATGCAGTATCACAATTTACTGATGATGTCACAGTTGACGGAAGTTTAACAGTCAACACCAACGCATTAATCGAAGGTAACCTCACAGTTAATGGTACTACAACCACAGTTAATAGCACTGTAACTACAGTAGATGACCCTGTGATGACTCTAGGAGGAGATACTGCTCCTGGTAGTGATGACGCAAAAGACCGTGGTATTGAATTTAGATATTACGATACTTCTGCTAAGATTGGATTCTTCGGTTGGGATAACTCTGCTGAAAGATATGCTTTCTATCATGGTGCAACTAATTCTTCAGAAGCATTCTCTGGCACACGCTCAGGTATTGATGCTGGTAGTTTAGCACTGTTTGATACAACTAATGCAACTAACTCTGCCTCTGGTGCATTCACCGTTGGTGGTGGTGCTGGTATCGGTATTGACCTATATGTGGGTGATGACCTTGTAGTAGGAGATGCTGGTTCATTCGGTGGTAACGTTGACATCACAGGAACTTTAGATGTCACAAATGACTTTGCAGTTTCTAACAAGTTTAGCGTTGCATCTGCTACAGGTAATACCAACATTGAAGGTACACTTACTGTAGATGGTAACGCACAAATAGGTAATGCTGGAAGCGACTCACATACCATTGACGGTACTGTGCAGTTTAACCATGCTATTACTTCAACAGATATCACTGCTGATAATATTAAAATCGGTGTTGATGCTGCTAATGAGATTAGCACTACATCTGGTAATTTAGTCCTTGATTCTGATGGTGGCACAGTAAATGTCACAGACGATTTAGATGTTGATAACAACCTTAATGTTGATGGCAATGCCAAAGTTGATGGTACCCTTACCGTTGATGGTAATACTACTATCGGTAACGCTTCTGGCGACAGTCATAGTGTTACAGGTACAGTTCAATTCAACCAAGCAATTACTTCCACAGACATCACAGCTGATGCTGTTACTATTGGTGTGGACTCTGATTCTGAAATTAGCACAACTACTGGAAACAACCTCATCCTTGACTCCGCAACTGGAGAGACTCAAGTCGATGATAACCTCACAGTCACTGGTACCTTAGATGTAAATGGTAATACACAGATTGGTAATCAAGCAGGTGATGCTCATGCCTTTACAGGTACAGTCCAGTTTAATCAGGCAGTTACATCTACTGACATCACTGCTGACAACGTGCAGATTGGTGTATCAGGTGCATCTGAAATTGATACCTCAGGAGGTAACTTAACTCTTGACTCTGCTACTGGTGAGACTATAGTTGATGACAATATAACTGTTACTGGCACAGCAGACATTGATGGTTTAACTACCATTACTGATGCTTTAACAGTCAAGGCAGATAATAAGTTAGTTTCTATTCAGAATGCTTCAGGTTTAACTAAGTTTGAAATTGATACTGATAACGGTAATACAGATATTCAAGGCACTGTAAACATAGAGGGTGCTACAACTGTTGATGATACATTTAATGTCACTCAGGCAACTGATTTAGATGGCACTCTAAATGTAGATGGTGTTGCAACATTCCAAAATGATGTTATATTGAATGCGGATAGTAAGAACTTTAAGATTCAGTTAGATAATGGAACAGACAAATTTACGGTCGCTTCAGCATCAGGTAACACAGACATCCAAGGAACCCTCGATGTTGCAGGTGCTTCTAATATCGATGACACTCTTGGGGTTACTGGTAACACCTCAATTACTTCTTCTACTAATCCTGCTAACCTTATAGCATCTGCTGCTCTTGCAGTTACTGGTGGTGTAACGGTTGCTAAGGATGTATTCTTAGGTGAAGACTTCTATGTTGGTCCTAATGCTGCTCCTAAATTCTCAGTTGTTGGTGCATCTGGAAACACTACTATAGTTGGCACACTCGGAGTCACGGGCGTTACTACACTTGGTACTGCTGAAATTTCTACAATCAACCTATCATCCAATGCTAACATTGATGGATCTATCATTGTTAATACTGATAAGTTTATTGTTGCAGGTGCTTCTGGTAATACTACTATCGATGGTACATTAGATGTTGCTGGTGCAACTGTAATTGATGACACCTTTAATGTTACACAGAATGTAGACTTTGATTCTGACCTTAACGTAGATGGTAATCAGCAACTAGATGGCACACTTACTGTTGATTCTACATCACTATTCAAGGATGACTTCGTATTACGTGGTGCTTCTAAGACATTAAAACTACAGAATGGTAGTGGCACTGATAAGGTAACATTGCATTCCACATCTGGTAATGCAGAGATAACTGGTACCTCAACTCTTGGCACTCTTGACGTAACAAATAACACCACCATCGGTGGCACACTTGGTGTAACAGGACAAATCACTGGTAATGTAACTGGTGCTTTGACAGGTAATGCTTCCAGTGCATCGTTGGTTGACATTACTAATACACCTTCTTCTAACTTAACATACTATCCTACTTTCGTTTCTACCACATCTGGTAACACTGAAGTTAGGACAGACCAAAGTAATTTACAATATAATCCTTCAACTAATACTCTTACAGTTACTAACTTTAAATCAGTTACTGACTTTGAGATTCAAGGTAACTTAAACGTTACTGGAGCATTGACATTCTTCCAGTCACAGGTTGGTAGTATTGCAAACCATACTACTGATGCATTAGCAGAAGGTACAACAAATCTTTACTACACTGAAGAGCGTGTAGATGATAGAGTCGCTAACCTAATAAACGGTGGCACAGGTATTACTGCTACTTACGATGATGCAGGTAATATGCTCACCTTGAGTGCAACTCAGTCAGACTTAAATACTGACAACTTCACTGAAGGTAGCACTAATCTCTTTACTACTGCTGCTAGGACAAGGACTCACTTTACATATGGAACAGGTATACAACTTGATACTGGTACTCTGTCTGTTACTCAATCAGATATCGATACAGACAACGTTACTGAAGGATCAACTAATCTCTTTACCACTGCTGCGAGAACTCGTGGACACATTTCAGTTAGTGGATCACTAGGATATAATGCTTCTACTGGTGTTATTTCTTACACCACTCCAACAACTATTGCATCTCTATCTAACCATGATACAGATGATGTAGCAGAGGGATCAAGCAATCTATACTACACAGATGAGAGAGTAGATGACAGATTGAATGCTGTTATCATCGCTGGTACTGGTGTTACTAAGGTTTACGACGATGCTGCAAACACTTATACACTATCTGTTACTCAAGCCGATATTAATTCTGATACTATTACTGAAGGCAGCACTAACCTCTTTACCACTGCTGCTAGGACTCGTGGTCATATCGGTGTTAGTGGATCTTTAGCATATAACAGTGGCACTGGTGTTATCTCATACACTACACCTGACACTGATGGTATTACTGAAGGATCATCTAACCTATACTATACAGATGCTAGGGCAGACGCAAGAATCGCAGCTGCTGATACTGGAGATCTTACAGAAGGATCTAATCTATACTATACAGATGCTAGAGCAAGAGCTGCAATCTCTGAGAATAGCACACAACTAGCATACAACTCCACTACTGGTGTATTGACATATACTCAGGGTGATACTGATACGGTTTCTGAAGGGTCATCTAATCTTTATTATACAGATGCTAGAGCAGATGCAAGAATTGCTGCTGCTGACACTGACGATCTATCTGAAGGGTCAAGCAATCTTTACTTCACTAATGCTAGGGCAGATGCGAGAATCGCTGCTGCTGATACTGGAGACCTTACTGAAGGATCTAATCTTTACTACACAGATGCACGTGCTGATGCTCGTGTAACAGCAGGTATAACTGGAAAACTTGATGCTTCTGCTGTTAGTGCTTTCGGTCTAACATTGGTTGATGATGCTGACGCTTCTACTGCAAGGACAACTCTTGGACTTGGTACTGCTGCTCAATCTGCTACAGGTGACTTCGCTACTGCTGCACAAGGTACTAAAGCAGATGATGCTGCACCATTAGCATCTCCTGGATTAACTGGTACTCCAACAGCTCCAACCGCAGCTCAAGCAACCAACACAACACAGGTTGCTACCACAGCATTTGTCCAGTCTAACTTGACTGCTACATTACTTCGCACTGCTTTAGGTATTTCTGAGTATGCTACCAATGCAGCAGCAATTACTGGTGGACTTTCTACTGGAGAGATGTATTACAATACCACCGCTACCGCCTACGTACTTGTTGAATCACCATAATGGCTAAACCCTCATCCAAAGCTGAATTAAAAGAATATGCTTTACGCAGGTTAGGTAAACCTGTACTAGAGATCAACGTCTCTGATGATCAATGCGATGATGCTATTGATTATACTATTCAGAAGTTTCAACAGTATCATTACGATGGAATGGAGAGAGTATATCTTAAGCATAAACTCACTCAAACTGTAATAGACCGTGCAAAGATTGCTAATGATACCTCATCCACATCAAAGGCAGGTAATGATGCATGGCAAGAAGGTAATGGATATATTGAAATACCAGATCATATACATGCAGTAGAAGGTCTCTTCTCTTTTACTGATAAAGGTACTGCAAACATGTTTGATATTAGATATCAAATGCGTTTGAATGATTTGTATGACTTTACGTCTACACAGTTTTATCATTACTATATGATACAACAACACCTAGGAACAATTGATTTCCTTCTTGAAGGAATCAAACCTGTTAGATTCCAATCAGTGCAAGATAGATTATATCTTGACTTTGACTGGGGTAGTGATGCATTAGTTGACCAGTTTATTGTTATCAAATGTTGGAGAGCATTAGACCCTCTTACATGGACAGAGATATATGATACTCTCTGGGTTAAAGATTATGTCTCTGCTAAAATTAAGAAGCAGTGGGGTCAGAATCTTACTAAGTTTTCTAATGTCCAAATGCCAGGTGGTGTTACTCTCAATGGAGAGATGATTTATAATGATGCAGTCCAAGAGTTGAAAGACTTGGATGAGAAGTTAAGAACCGAGTGGGAAACCCCACCGCTAGACATGATAGGATGACATGGCACTTAACACGTATTTTACGCAAGGTACAACGGGCGAGCAAGACATGGTTGAAAGCCTTGTCATTGAACAGATTAAGATGTTCGGTAAAAACGTTTATTATATACCTCGTACATTGGTCAAAACTGATAGTGTTTTCGGTGAAGATACTATGTCAAAGTTTGAGGGAGCGTTCGAGATCGAAGCGTATGTAGAAGATACAACTGGATTCCGTGGCGATGGAGATATGTTTTCTAAGTTTGGTGTGCAGATATCAGACCAAGCAACCTTTGTTATATCACGTACAAGATTTACATCAGCAGTTGATGATAATGCAACACTAATAGTGGAGGGTAGACCAAATGAAGGAGACCTTGTTTACTTCCCACTTGCAAACAAAATTTTCGAGATTCAATTCGTTGAGTATGAAGTTCCCTTCTTCACGTTGGGTAAGCAATATACTTGGGGTCTTCGCTGTGAGCTCTTCCAGTACAGCGACGAGGACTTCGATACAGGAGTTGCAGCAGTCGATGCAATTGAAATCGATTACTCCAACGTCATCTCAATCAACGTTGCCGAGGGTGGAAGTGGCGACTTTGTTGCTGACGAGACCATTACAGGTGGAAACTCAAATGTCACAGCTACTGTTAAGAGTTGGAACTCTGCTACGAGACAACTCTTAGTTTACAATCGTAGTGGTATTTTCAGTATACCTGAGACACTTACAGGTGGTACATCCAGTGCAGCATGGACAAGTGCTACATATAATACACTAAATAATACGAATGATGACTCTCAATCTAACTGGGCAATAGAAACTCAGGCAGATGGCATCATTGATTTCTCTGAGGGTAACCCCTTTGGAGAGTTTGGAAATAAAGGAAGTAGCATCTAATGTTAGGAACATATTCATATCATTCTATTATTAAGAAGACAGTTGTCGGTTTCGGCACACTGTTTAATAATATTGAACTGCGTCGAGTTACCAGTGGTAAGACAGAGGTCATGAAGGTACCTCTTGCTTATGGTCCTCGTCAGAAGTTTCTAGCTCGTCTCAACCAAATAGGTCTTAATAAGACTTCTACTCAGTTGACATTACCTCGTATCAGTTTTGAGATACAGGGGTTTAATTATGATGCAACTAGAAAGGTATCACCTACGTCTTACATTAGAAAGACACAGAGTGATGGTAAAGAAAAGAAATCCTTCATGCCAGTACCATATAATTTGAATTTTGAATTGGCAATTATGGCAAAGAATCAAGACGATGGTCTTCAGATTCTTGAACAGATACTCCCAATCTTCCAACCCAGTTTTAATATTACAATGAATCTTGTTGAAGAGATAGGAGAGAAAAGAGATTATCCAATTACATTGACATCTATTGATTATGAAGATGTGTATGAGGGTGATTACGACACACGTCGTACATTAGTTTACACTTTACAATTTGTTGCGAAGACTTATCTATACGGTCCTGTTTCTGATGTCTCTGGTGAGATTATCAAGAAGGCTATCGTGGATTACGCTAGTAAGACAGATAGAACAGCACCACGTGAGGTACGTTACACAGTTGAACCTGATCCAGTCACTGCTGATGCAGATGATGACTTCGGATTCAACGAGATGACTTCCACATTTGTAGATGCTAAAGACTGGAATCCAGTAACGGGGGCAGATGAGTAACTTTGATGGAATCGAAAAAGCATTGGATGTCGAGACTTCGCTCATCCCTAAAGAAAACAAGAAGTTGGATATCGTACCAACGTCAACTAAAGATCAGCTCAAGAAGGATTATGACTACACGAGGGGTAATCTCTACTCCCTTATCGAAAAAGGTCAAGAAGCGGTTGACGGAATCTTGGAGGTGGCTCAAAGCAGTGACCAACCAAGAGCATACGAAGTAGCTGGACAACTTATTAAGCACGTCGGTGACGTTGCAGACAAGCTTGTTGATCTTCAGAAGAAGGTCAGTGATATAGAAAATCCGAAAGGAGTTTCTTCAACAAAAGAGGTTACTAACAACACCATGTTTGTTGGTAGCACAGCAGAACTTGCTAAGTTTCTAAAACAAAAGCAGGATAAATAATCTAGTATAGGTATTTTTAAACCATGTCGGTATTAAATGTAATTGACACACAGACAATCACTGCCTCTGGCAATGGCTATATTGTAGTCAAGTCTGGAGTGCTAAGGGTCTATAGTGCAAGTGCATCTTCTATCCAGATTGATGACGGACCCGCAATCACACTTGCAGCAGGTGTCCCTGAGTTAATCTCATGTGGTAAACCAAAATCCTCACGGATTAAGGCAGCAACTGATGCTGCTACTATGGTCGTAACAGTTGACCACGGTGGCACACCAGCACATACCTTTGCAGTAGGAGACTATATTGCAACTGTTGATGGTGGTGACACAGACGGATTCGTTGCGGCTTTTGAGTCAGCAGTGGGATCTGGAAAGAAAGTAACTGCTATTACAGATACTACTATTACAACTGATTATGATTCATCTAGTGCTTCTGCTGATTATGCAGTATCAAGTGCTGATATTATTGCTGGCACTCTTCCACAAATTCAGAGAGGAATCAAACTCACTGCTGGAAGTGCTAACGTAGTTGTAGAACAAGTACAAATCGTAGGAGGTTAAATGCCTGCTGTTTCTGTTAAACAACAGAGATTTTTTGGATACATGCTTTCTAATCCCGAAGAGAGGAAGAAGGCTGGTATCAAAAAGAAGGTGGCAAAAGACTTCGCATCCACAAAGCATGACGGTTTACCAATGAAAAAAGAAGAACTCCTCACTTTCGAGGCATTCAAAGCACAATATAAAGACAAAGGCAAACTGAGTCAGTCCTCTCAGAGGAAGTCACTTGGTCGTGGGTCTAGTATTAAAGATGGTGCCAAATCATCTGGCTATGAAAGTAAGAAGGAGCATCGTGATACTTCTAAGAAGTTAGCAAAGTATCAATCAAAGGGCAGTTACAATGCTCATTTGGGTGAAGCAAAGGTAGACAAAGGTCGTAGTGATTATGGTAAGGCATCTATAAGAAATTATAGAAGGTCAGGTCCAGGTCATGATGATCCTGCAATGTTTGACTCTGAGAATAAGAGGGGTAAGACGATTGACAAACGTAGGGAAGAGCACAAAGCACGTCGTGGTGTAAAGGGTGCTAAAGTACCTGCATATAAGGTGGAAGGTACATCTTACGGTCTCTATAAAGGAGATGGTAAACCAAAGGGTCCTATGGCAGCATTTGGTAAGAAGAAAGAGAAGGACAAGAAAAAGAAACTTGACGAGGAAGGTTACGATCGTATGAGAGATGACCGTCTCGTAAAGTATGGTATAGGACATGATGGTTCTGACCGTAAATCTACTCCTAGTAAATCTTCTGGTAAGCAACCCAAAGGTAAAACTGTTTTACAGAAAGAAACAGAGAAAAAGTATGGTAAGGGTAAGTCGGCTCTTGACATAGTTAAAAAACAAATCACAGACAAGTATGGTAAAGGAGCTATCATGGATACCAAAAAGAAAACTCAGAAGGAAGAAACTCTACACGAAATTTCTGCTGACCTCGCATTGAAGGCATCCAAGAAAGCAGATGTTGAGCGTGGTAAGGCAGCAGCCGCTGGAGATAGAGAGAAGGCAGTTAAGAAAGTTAAACAAGCATCTCGTCTTTATAAAGCATCAGCAGCGAAACGCAAGAAAGAGAATGCTCAGGAAGAGTACACAGTTACTAATGCTGATAAGAAAGGTAACACACCTGCATGGCAAGGATATAAGTCAGGTAAGAAGAATGCCAAGACAGGCAAACCTCTATACAAGGCAGCAGACCATGTGAAGGAGGGTGTTGCTGCTGAGAAGGCAAAGAAAGAAGCAATTCTCAAGCAAAAAGAGGAAGCTAAGGTCGCTTCAAAGAAAAGCTTGACAAAAGAAGGGCACTGGGAGTATCATGAGAAGGAAGGACTGAAGAGATTCTCTGATTTCCTTAGTGAGGGCAACCCTACCACTCGTATGATGGGGAAGTCCAAGACCCAACAGACTGGTAACATCAGTGCTGACAGGGGGACTGACGCAAAAAAGAATAAAGAGTCCCGCAAGGGGCTCGAAAAAGACCTAAAGAAGAAAGGTATCGGCTACAAAAAAGGTGTAGGCGAATACAAATATGATGATGGTTCTAAAGGACGTGAAGTTTCGTATCAAACTTCCCCTGCAAAGGGCATGTCTAAGCGTCGGTTTGGTAAAGTAATGCGAAGACTAGGGAGGAAACACGGTCAAGAATCCGTAATCACCAAGGACAAAAACAAACCTGCAAGGCTTCATGACACTGAGTCAAAGAAACCAAAGCCTTCAGAGAAACTAGGTAAGACCAAGCCTGGTAAGCATCCTAAGGGATATGGTGAGACTTCTGGCACTAAAGTTAGAAGTAAGAATTTGTCCAAGAAAACAAACAAACCGAGTTTCCATTATGGCTGAGCGTAGAAAAGTTTGTAGGTATTGTGGTCTCACTGCCCCTCTGGGACATGCTAGACCTTATACATACATAGAGAAGCACGAATTACATTGTGCAAAAAATCCAAATGTAAAACCATGAAGTTCTTAACCAAGATTAAAGATTGGGATAAGGCAATGGCAAAGAAACTTCAGGACAAGTTTAACTTGACTGATTATCAGATGCTATGTCTTGCATTCGGTAAAGGGTTTATTCTAGGAGCACTTATTCTTTGACATCTGAGGATGAAACGAGAAAAGACCTAAGGAAATCTGCAAAGTTACTTATCAAAAGAGCAAAGAAACATCCTGGTTGGTATACACCGCAGGATGTTTATTACGCTAAGTTGATAAAAAAACAAAACAAAAAACTAAAAGGAGACAAACATGACTGAAGATGACGCATGTCATTTATCTTGTGAGGTTGACGACATTAAACTTCTTCATAAAGCACTCGAATCCTATGTCCCTAACGCTGATGAGATCGAGCGTAAGGACGGACTCCAAGATATTTTCAATCGTGTCTTGTTAGACATAGTTTTAAACTCCCCTTCTTACGTTAAGAAGAGTGAGTAGGCAGGTAGAATGGTCTGCATATATTTTACTTCCTTCCAACAGGCTTGAGAAGGTTTATTTTCAGTGTACAAGTAATCTTAGAGAGGATGCAAAGTCAATCTGTCAAGCACGTTTTGGTGTCACGGATGTCAGACAATTAACTCGTCAGTGGTAGTATATACTCATAAATAATTTTGTCATTCGAGACAAAGTGGAGTTGAAACTATCATGTCCCACTATACGGTTGGTTACCACGATTCAAACCGACAACATTATGAAATATGTGAATACGCACAAGATGCCTACGAAGCTATAGAACATTCAAAAGAGGATGTCCCTGGATTAAGGGAGCATCCTCATTTTATTGACTATTGCACGATGGGTGTCGAATTATGAAACACGAAATTATGTGGTGGATGTCCAGATTAACTATTATGTTAACGTCATTGTTTTTATCAATGACACTAGCAGCGAAAGCATACGCTGTTGATATACAGATGGGTTACGATGGTAACCTAGTCTTTGAACCTAGTGAAGTAACGGTCTCTGCTGGAGATACAGTTACATTCATTAATAATGCATTACCTCCTCACAATATCATTGTCAAAGGTAGAGAAGATCTATCCAGAGAATCATTGATGTTTAGTCCTGGAGAGACACAAGAGATTGTGTTTGCTGATGTTGGGGACTTTGATTACTTTTGCGGACCTCATGAAGGAGCAGGTATGAAAGGTATTATTCACGTTGAATGAGGTAGTCTGGTCTGTAAATATAATGCTAGGTATCTTACTTGTCCTAGTTGGGGTTGCCATCTTATACATATTTAAGTATGACGAATGGTACCCCAATGGGAAAGATGACACCACCGTCGAGGAAGAGTTGCTACAACTTCCGAGTGACGGAGATAGTAAAAGTAGTTGATGGAGATACCATTGACGTAGTAATAGACTTAGGATTTGATATCTATAAGCATGAACGTGTACGTATTGCTGGTATTGATACTCCTGAGAAGAGGACTAGAGATCTAGAAGAGAAGGCACTAGGAATAGATGCTACTAACTGGATGAAAGGTGTCCTAGAAGATACAATCCAGGGAGAGCATGAACTTACCATTAGAACCGAACTTAAAGGTGGCATGGGTAAGTATGGTAGGCTTCTTGGTTGGTTATACGTTGGCGATGCTGAGACATCACTTAATGAACAGATGATTGCTGAGGGATATGCTTGGGAATATGATGGAGGTACTAAGAATAAAAACTTCCATGAGTTGAGAGATATTAGATATCAGCAGGGTACATTGGCACCACCACCAGATATTGATGAGCTAGTGCCTGACGAGGGAGATCCCTTACCCGAAGTAGGAGACGGATTACAGTCTACTACTGCTGCTAATTTACCAGGATTATACTAATGTTTGCTGTATTAAATGTCGTAGAAGCATGGAATGAAATCTCATGGGCAGATGCTATTCCATTCACTCTAGTACTAATAGGTCTTTACTGGGTTAAAGTAAAGATAGATGCCTCTGTTGGCATCGGTAGAAAGAAACAGAATCAATTGAAAAGGACTATCGTAGAGGCAATCAAAGAAGCCAATGGCTGAAAAGCAGGAGATATATCTAGGTAACCCCAATCTTAAACGGGCTAACGTTAACACTAACTTCACACCTGATCAGGTGCAGGAGTTTATAAAGTGTAGTGGTGACCCCGTTTATTTTATTCGCAACTATATCAAGATCGTTAACCTTGATCAGGGTATAGTTGGGTTTGACCTGTACGATTTCCAAGAAGACATGGTGAATCGATTCCATGAGAATAGATTCAATATAGCAAAGCTACCACGTCAGTCAGGTAAATCTACAGTGGTTACTGCATATCTACTGTGGTACGCAATCTTTAATGATAATGTCAACATCGCAATCCTCGCAAACAAAGCAGCCACTGCAAGAGAAATGTTGGGACGCTTACAACTTTCTTATGAAAATCTTCCTAAATGGCTCCAACAAGGTGTTGTCAACTGGAACAGGGGAAGCTTGGAATTGGAAAATGGAAGTAAAATCCTGGCTGCAAGTACTAGTGCTTCTGCTGTTAGGGGCATGTCCTTTAACATTATATTTCTGGACGAATTCGCCTTTATTCCGACGCATATTGCTGATGAGTTTTTCAGTTCTGTCTATCCTACTATATCTTCTGGTAAGTCAACTAAAGTTATTATCATATCTACCCCTAAGGGGATGAATATGTTCTATAAACTTTGGCATGATGCAGAAAAAGGACAGAATGAATACACCACAACAGAGGTACACTGGCAACAGGTACCAGGAAGAGATGCTGCATGGAAGGAGCAGACTATTAAAAACACCTCCGAAGAGCAATTCAACCAAGAATTTGAGTGCGAATTCCTGGGTAGTGTCAACACTCTTATCAGTAGTACTAAACTTAAAACATTAGTATACGAAGAACCTATTACAAAGTCAGCAGGACTATCAATATATGAGGAACCACAGGAGGGACACCAATATGTCTGCACTGTTGACGTAGCACGAGGTATAACTAAGGATTATTCCGCATTTACTATCATAGATACCACAAGTATTCCGTACATGGTGGTAGCAAAGTATAGGAATAATACAATTAAACCACTACTCTTCCCTAATATTATTCATCAGGTAGCATCTAGTTATAATGAAGCATATGTTTTAGTAGAAGTTAATGATATTGGTGGACAGGTAGCAGATATCATACAGTTTGACTTGGAGTATGAGAATCTACTCATGTGTGCAATGCGTGGTAGGTCTGGTCAGGTTGTAGGACAAGGATTTAGTGGCACTAAGGTACAACTAGGTGTCAAGATGTCCACCACAGTCAAGAAGACTGGGTGTGCAAACATGAAACAGTTGATTGAGGATGACAAACTCATCTTTAAAGACTATGAAATCATGGCAGAGTTAACTACATTCATTCAAAGAGGACAAGCATGGGAAGCAGAAGAAGGATGTAATGATGACCTTGCTATGTGTCTGGTTATCTTTAGTTGGTTGGCAACTACTGATTACTTTAGAGAATTACATGATGATGATGTAAGGATGAGAATGTATAAAGAGCAGAAGGAAGGTATAGAAGCAGACATGGCACCATTTGGTTTTATCGATGATGGTATAGGAGTAGAGCAATCCTTTGTAGATGACAATGGAGATTTCTGGAAGCAAGAGGATCCCAATCGTGGGGCAGATGAGTATGGTGACAGGTCATATATGTGGGACTATCTGTCATGAACTCTGACCTAGAGCTTGAGCATCTCCTTTTTGTAGAGAGGAAGTGTAGGTTCTGTGGACAAACAAAAAGTTTATTAGATGATTTCTACAAGACAAGGAAGGATAGAGGTAATAATCCTTCTGCATATGCATATGAGTGTAAGTCTTGTACTATATGGAGAGTTAATAGAAAGAGAACTAGAAAGAGACCCTTACCTCCATACCTAGCAGACTATCCAGACTGGTAATCACGTCATGATTCCCCAGTGTAATAACACAAAACAATAAATAATTTCAGCATCCGAATTGGACACGAACTCAGGAGATTTAACAGATGGCATCCACACAACTATCACCAGGGGTTGTCGTTCTAGAAAGAGATCTTACCAACGTTATTAATAGCACTGTAGATAACATTGCTGCCATAGTTGGCTCTTTCGAGAAGGGACCCGTTGAGCAGGTGCAGACCGTCACGAGTGAAAAGGAATTACTCGCAACCTTCGGTCAACCTACAGAATATAATTATGAGTATTGGTTTTCAACCGCACAATTTTTACTTTACGGAGGTACTGTAAAGGTTGTCCGTGCTGATAACGCATCACTCAAAAATGCTATCGATACTGCACAGTATGTCGAGACAACTTTTAGTGCATCTGATACAACTCTAACAGTACAGTCTTCTACAGACTTCGATGTTAGTGACGTTCTCCTAATCGATTCAGAATTGTTGGTTATCCAGAGTGTAGCTGGTAACGACGTTGTTGTCCAAAGAGGTCAACTATCAACTGCTGCTGTGTCACACGCAGGAGCTGCTTCTATCACATTGATTGAAGCTGCTGGTACTTCTTCTACTATTAACGAAGGTGGTACATTCAGTGATAGTGATACAACACTAACTATTGCTTCTGCTGCTGCACTTGCAGGAGGCACAAACTCATACATCAGAATTGACGATGAGTATCTAAGAATTACAGGTATCGCAGGTAATGACCTGACTGTTACTCGTGCTCAACTCGGATCTACTGCTGCTTCTCACTCTAACTCTTCTGCTGTAACACTTCAGTCTGTTACTGCTTCTAAGACAGAGATTAATGAGACAACTTCTACTGGTGTTACTGCTCCTCTCATCAAGAACTCTGACATTTATGAGTCAACTGTTGAGACTGCTTCTAACAACTGGAAGTGGGGTGCTAAAACAGCTGGTGTCCACGGTAATTCACTCCGTATTGTAGTTACAGACGGTGGTGCAGACCAAATTCTTTATCTTGCACAACCAACTTCCGCAGAATGGAGGTTTGTTAACAACGCTGAGCTCTCATACAGTGCTGCTAACATCTATGGTCGTGTATATTCATACACAGTTAAGGTTAAATTCCAAGATGCTGAGACACTAATCGGTAAGTTTGAGAAAGACAACTTCATCACTGCTGTTAGTGGTGGTGTTACTGGTAGAGTCGTTGCATATGACGAAGTTAACCGCACTGTTGAGATTACAATTGACTCAGCATCTGCTGACGTACTAGAAGTTGGCGATACTGTAACTGAGTTGGCAAACAACTCTAACACTCCTGGATCTGCTACTGGAGATGCTGGTGTTATTGAGAGTGTCCAACGTGAATTGCGTGTTGCACTTAATCAAGGTTCACCAAACTTCCAAGCAAACCAGACTGTTACTGATGCTGATGCTAACGTACCTTCTATCTCTAACGTTGAGGCAGACTACGATACTCGTCAGTATGGAAAAGGACAGTCATGGATTAACATAGGTCCTCGTCCTACTACTTCTGCATGGTGTGCAGATCGTGGTGGTTACAATGACTTGATGCATATCCTAATCCTTGATGGAGATGGAAAACTAACAGGTACTCCAGGTTCACTACTAGAGAAGCACCTTAATGTTTCTAAAGCATCTGATGCTCGCTCACCACAAGGTGACAACATCTACTATAAGGATGTAATTAAGAATTTCTCACAGTATATCTACTGGGGTAGTCACGAAACTACTGAGATTTATGACAAAGACCCTAACGCTACTGGCACATGGGGACTTTCAGGTATTAACAGAGAGTTTGACCTTATTAAGAAAGATACAGCTCTTAATAATATTGATGACCCATCTGGATTGAATCCACTTTCGGTTCCTCTAGTTGGCACAATCAATCAAGCATCTCTACATTACTCCCTACAGGGTGGTGTTGATGGATACACAATTTCACGTCCAGATATTCTAGGTGCTTATGACCTATTCAATGACGCTGAAACTGTAGACCTAGACTACATTCTTATGGGTCCAGGTATGAATAGTCTTGATGATACGATTGCTAAGGCACAACATATCATCGGAATTGCTGACAGTCGTAAGGATTGTATGGCATTCGTTTCACCTTACCGTCCAGATGTTGTTGGTCAACCTAAGGTTTCAACCATCGTGGACAAGATTGTTGAGTACTATGATAAGTTGAATAGTTCTTCTTACGTTGTATTCGATAACAACTACAAGTATATTTACGATAAGTATAATGATGTCTATCGTTACATCCCATGTAACGCTGACATGGCAGGTCTAGTTTTGAGTACAACTCTTAATCAAGAGCCTTGGTTCTCACCTGCTGGATTTAATAGAGGACAACTTCGTAACGCAATCAAACTTGCTTATTCACCACTGAAGGATCATAGAGACCGTCTTTATGCTGGAAGGGTTAACCCCATCGTAGCATTCCCAGGACAAGGAATCATCCTTTACGGTGATAAGACAGGACTAGGACATGTTTCTGCATTCGACAGAATCAACGTCCGCAGACTCTTCCTTGTTATTGAGGAAGCGATTGCCGAGGCTGCTAAGACACAACTATTTGAATTGAATGATGAGTTTACTCGTGCTCAGTTTAAGAACATCGTTGAGCCTTACCTACGCTCAGTCCAGTCACGTCGTGGTATTGTAGACTTCTTGGTTGTCTGCGACAGCAGTAACAACCCACCTGAAGCTATTGACCGTGGTGAGTTCTATGCAGAGATCTTCGTGAAGCCAACACGTAGCATCAACTTCATTACACTTACCTTTACTGCAACACGTACTGGTGCATCATTTACTGAAATCACTTCATAAGTTAAATCCCCTATAAATTATCAAGGAGTAATCAAATGACAAAACCTTCTGCACAGGGCGGAAAACCCAATTTTGTAGATACAACCATCGTCGATTTTAAGAATAGTATTAGGGACTTGGCACGTCCTAATCTGTTCCAAGTCGAGATGAAGTGGCCTCCTATTCTTGGCGGTACTACATCTGGACAACCTCAAATTGGTGGACTCTCAGGGTCACAAGCCAATAAGAAAGAGACAGACGCAGGTAGTAATAATTTAGATCCAGCTGGTGCACAACTTAGTGCGTCTTATCTAATTAAAGCAGCAAATATTCCAGCATCTACTGTTGGAGTAATCGAAGTACCTTACAGAGGAAGAGTACTTAAGATTGCTGGAGATAGGACTTACGAGCCATGGACTATTACAGTTCTTAACGACCACGAATTTAGTATCAGATCTAAGTTTGAAGAATGGTCTAGTAAGATTCAGGCATTGCAACAAAACCGTCAGCAAGCTGCAAATATTTCTCAATATTGTGGTAACGCTGAAGTGGTACAAATTGGTAGAGATTCTCAACCAGTTAAGATATATTCAATGAAAGATATCTGGCCTTCTAACATCTCAGCAATTGACCTTGCTTGGGATAGCAACGATACTCCAGAAGAGTATACCGTTGAGTTACAGGTACAGTACTGGACTTGGGGTGTATCTGAGAACACTGCATTTAGTAAGGATCTTGCAGAACTTACTGACGCTACTAACTAGAGTAGACAGTTCTCAGAATTAGTGTTATACTACACTATAAATACTTCTTGACAATAAAGGACAATTGAATGTCACAATTATTTGGTTATTCACTTGACCGAAAGAAAGGGATCCCTAGTAAGGGTCCCTCTTTCGTGCATAAAGACTCCGATGATGCTGCCCAACCCATAGTTGCTGGCGGTTATTTTGGTCAGTACGTTGACCTCGGAGACGCAGCAAACAAAGCAAGTGAGGTTGACCTAGTTGGTCGTTATCGTGAGATGTCTATCCACCCTGAGTGTGATATGGCAATCAACGATATTGTAAATGAAGCAATTGCAGGGGATTTAGATGACCATCCAGTTGACATTGAATTAACTAACTTGCAAGTTAGTGATGCAGTAAAAGGTAGAATACGTGAGGAGTTTGAAAACGTACTCTCACTCCTCGATTTTGATAGACGAGCATACGATATCTTCCGTAGATGGTATATCGATGGTCGTCTTTTTTATCATAAGATGATTAATCCTGAGAAACCTCAGGAAGGACTTACGGAATTGAGATACATCGACCCCCGTAAGATTAAAAAGGTCATTGAGTTTGACAAACCTAAAGATAAGTTGTCACCTACTGACCCACAGGAAGCAACACTTGTACCAAAGTCTGTTGAGTATTACATATATGCTCCTAAAGGACTGAAAGGATTTGAGAATCGTGGTATAAAAATTGCACCTGACGCTATATGTTTTGTCCACTCAGGACAATTAGATATGCAGCGTAACCATGTGTTATCACACATGCATAAGAGTATTAAAGCACTCAATCAACTCCGCATGATTGAGGATAGTCTGGTAATTTACCGTCTATCTCGTGCTCCAGAGCGTAGAATTTTCTATATTGATGTAGGAAATCTTCCTAAGCAGAAGGCAGAGCAGTACCTCCGTGAGGTTATGTCTCGTTATAGGAATAAGTTAGTATATAATGCTGACACTGGAGAGATTAGAGACGATAAAAAATTCATGTCTATGCTAGAGGACTTCTGGCTTCCTAGACGTGAGGGTGGAAGAGGCACAGAAATCTCTACACTACCAGGTGGACAGAATTTAGGAGAGTTGGAAGATGTTAAGTACTTCCAGAAGAAGCTTTATCGCTCTCTTAATGTACCAGAGTCACGTTTAGAATCTGATAGTGCATTCAACGTAGGACGTAGTGCAGAAATCACACGTGATGAGGTAAAATTCCAGAAGTTTGTAGTAAGACTTCGTAAAAAGTTTGGCGATTTATTTAATGACCTACTTAAGACTCAGTTAGTCCTCAAGGGTGTACTCACTCTTGATGAATGGGAAGAGTATAAGGAGCACATTCAATACGATTTTGTTGCTGACAACTACTTTAGTGAGTTGAAAGAGCAAGAGATTATGAATGAGCGTATGGCTCTCGTCGCACAGATGGATCCTTTCGCTGGTAAATACTTCTCGTTAGAGTATATGCGTCGTCAGATACTCAAGCAGACTGACCAAGAGTTTAAGGATATCCAGAAACAGATGGATAAGGAGATTGCTGACGGTAAACTGGTAGATCCAGTGCAAATGCAGCAGTTGGAAGTTGCTCAAATGGAGTTAGCTTTACAACCTCCCGAACCAGATCCTGCGGAACAAGGTATCGATCCCGCAGACTATAAAAAAGGAGATATCTAAATAGTATTATTGACATATATAATTATGCCTACTCAAGTTGCAAGAGATATAGTAAACGCACTGTTTGCAGGACAGAAAGATCTGTCCGATTATGTTGTTCAAGGTATGAATGCTAAGGCATTGGATGCTATTGACGCTAAGAAACAGGACGTAGGAAAGCAGTTATTTAATCCACAGGAAGACGGTCCTGAAAACACCGAGCAACCAGAGGATGCTGCACCACCTGAGGCAACAGCTGAAACAGAAACCGAGGAACCTAAAGATGAAACTGATCAGGGAGGAGATTGAAACCGCCAAAGTAACTATCACCGAAGGTAAGAATGGTAAGAAAAACCATTTTATCGAGGGTGTATTTTTGCAGGGGGAGATCAAAAACCGCAATGGTCGGATGTATCCTATTTCGACGTTGCAGAGAGAAGCTGCTAACTACAGCACTAAGTACATCGACAAAGGTCGTGCCCTTGGTGAGTTAGGTCATCCTGATGGACCTACTATAAATCTTGACCGTGTATCACATCTTATTACATCTCTTAAGCAAGAGGGTAATAATTACGTTGGTAAGGCAAGACTATTAGATACCCCTATGGGTAACATAGCAAAGAATTTGATTGATGAAGGAGTCAAACTGGGTGTTTCATCCCGTGGACTTGGCACAATCAGAGAAGAACGTGGAGTTAAAGTCGTATGTGATGACTTTATGCTCGCCACGGCTGCCGATATAGTGGCAGACCCTTCCGCACCAGACGCTTTTGTGAATGGAATCATGGAAGGAAAGGAATGGATCTATAATAATGGAGCCGTTCAAGAGCAAACAGTAGAGCAAATTAAAAAAAGAATCGATAATGCAGCGTTAAATCAGATGGAAGAGGTAAAACTTTCCGCATTTAACCAGTATTTAAAAGGTTTGTAAATATTTGAACTGCTAAATAATCTATAGCAATCGCAATTAAATTACGGAGAACTTCTAATGTCAGAAGAGACTACAAAAACTCTGAATGAATCAAGTGTTACCGCAGGAGCGAAGCCCGCAGAACCCCAAGGAAAGTTGGGACCCGACGGAAGTAGTCTCGCTGGTATCCAAGATTTAGGTGGACCTACACCTTTCAATTCAAAACCAGATGACGATAGTAACAAAATGAAGACTATCGCTGGTGGAAACGCACAAGCACCTACAACTAAACCATCTGATGCTTCCGCACAGAAGGCAGAATTTAGTGACAAGGGTGACGTTAAAGCAGGACACGAACCAGAAGGTGACGTGATTGCTGAAAATCCTGTAGAAACAGAGCGTGAAGTTATTGAGGTTGACCTCAGTGCTGACGTTGCTGCTCTTACAGAGGGCGAGAACCTATCAGAAGAATTCAAAGAGAAAGCAAAAACTATCTTTGAAGCTGCTGTAGTTTCTAAGCTAAACGAAGAACTTGACCGAATGCATGAAGACTATGCAAAGGTCTTGTCAGAAGAAATTGAGACTGTGAAGACAGAACTTTCTGAGAAAGTTGATGACTATCTAACCTATGCTGTTGGACAGTGGATGGAGAAAAATTCCCTCGCTGTTGAAGCTGGTATTAAGGCAGAGATGGGAGAGTCAGTACTTCACGGACTTAAAAAAGTTTTCGTCGAGAATTACATTGAAATTCCTGACGAGAAGGTTGACCTTGTAGATGATCTACAGAGTCAGCTTAACAACATGGAGTCTAAACTCAACGAGTCTATTGAAGAAAACGTTGGACTTTCTAAGAAAGTTGGCGGCTATATTAAGAATGGGATTGTGACAGAGATTGCTGAGGGACTAAGCCTCTCTCAGAAAGAGAAGCTAGTATCTCTAGCAGAAGCTGTTGAGTTTGAAAATGAAGATACTTTCAAAGAGAAAGTTTCTACACTACGTGAGTCCTATTTCTCTACGAAGCCTGAGAAGACAACTGTCTCTGAGGATGTCCAAGTAGAGAACGCACCAGAAAGCGGTAGTGCTATGGAAGCATATGCACAAGCAATCGCTAGATGGGGCAAATAATCCACAATTTCTATTCTTAAACGGAGTCAGTTAACAAATGTTTAACGCAGAATCACTCCAAGAGAAGTGGAACCCTATTCTTGAGCACTCTGAGCTCGATCCTATTAAGGATACTTATAGAAAAGCGGTTACATCAGTCCTCTTGGAAAACCAAGAAAAGTTTTTGAAAGAAGAGCGTGGTCTCGTAACTGAGGCAGCACCAACCAACTCATTGGGTGGTACAGGTTATTCAGGTGGCAGTACCGCAACAGGTCCTGTAGCAGGTTTTGACCCAGTTCTTATTTCATTAATTCGTCGTAGTATGCCTAAGCTAATCGCTTACGACATTTGCGGAGTTCAACCAATGACAGGTCCTACTGGACTTATCTTTGCAATGAGATCCACAAAAGGCACAAACAGAGATATCAACAACAGTGCAGTTGAAACATTCTTCAACGAAGTTGATACCGAGCATTCATCTGAGAACGATAGCAACGGTCTTGCATCTAATACTCAGACAGGAAGCAACCCAGGTCTACTTGCCGATGGTGCTGGACAGTACACAATCGGTGGTCAAGGTATGACTACTGCTCAGTCTGAAGCATTGGGTGACGCAGCTAACAACCACTTCAACGAGATGGGATTCTCGATTGAAAAGGTAACTGTTACTGCTAAGTCACGTGCTTTGAAAGCTGAGTACAGTTTAGAGCTTGCTCAAGACTTGAAGGCAGTTCACGGACTAGACGCTGAGTCTGAATTGGCAAACATCCTCTCAACAGAGGTACTTGCTGAGATCAACCGTGAAGTTGTAAGAACAGTCTACAAAATTGCTCGCCCAGGTGCACAAAACAACACAGCTACTGCTGGAACATTCGACTTAGATGTTGACTCCAATGGTAGATGGTCAGTTGAAAAATTTAAGGGACTTCTTTTCCAGATTGAAAGAGACATGAATGCCATCGGGCATGAAACTCGTCGTGGAAAGGGCAACATTCTCATCTGCTCTGCTGATGTAGCGTCTGCTCTCTCAATGGCTGGTGTCCTTGACTACTCTTCTGGACTTGCTAGTGCTGTTAACCCACTAGGAAACGTAGATGACAACTCTTCTACTCTAGTTGGTACCCTTAATGGACGCATTAAAGTTTATGTTGACCCTTATTCAGCTAACGTAAGTGACAATCACTTCTATGTTTCTGGATACAAAGGTTCTTCTGCTTATGATGCAGGTCTATTCTATTGTCCTTACGTGCCTCTACAAATGGTCAGAGCCGTAGGTCAAGACACATTCCAACCAAAAATCGGGTTTAAGACTCGTTACGGAATGGTTGCTAACCCATTTGCTGAAGGTCTTACACAAGGTGTAGGTGCTCTGACAGCTAATGCTAACCGCTACTATAGACGTGTTAAGGTAACAAACCTAATGTAATATATCGGTCACGATACAAACACAAGGGCACCTCTCACGAGGTGCCTTTTTTATTGTATACTCTAAATACTGAAAAGAGTTGCAGTATGAACGGTAGACTTGACAAAGTAGCGATGACAGCTTATATTATGAGGATGAAGACAGGTCTCGATAATAAGCAATGGTATCCTGAATGGGATGACAGGCAGCGTGGTGCTGCACAACGCATTCTAACAAACGTGTTAGAAAGATTAGACGAATACTGGCAATGACAGAGGAAATGATTAAGAAGATCTCCTATACAAAGGAGGAGGTCGATAATTTAATTGCTCAAGCAGTAGCTGAAGCACGTCGTATTGATGAAGAGTCAATGCGTAAGCATAACAGAGATGCTACTATCATCAGCATGATACTTGGGTTTATTTGTCTTGCATTATTTGTTGATGGATTGTTAAGAATTTTAGGTATCATCCCACCATTCATGCACTTGGATGTAAATGTCGTTGATGATATAATCGAGAGAGTTGAGAGTGATATGATGCCACTGGTAGAGAAAGCACAACGTTACATTCCTCGGAGATAAATGCAAGCATTAATTATTTTCATGTCATTCTTGGATTTTTTATTCTATCCAACTATCTTTGCTACTCTATTTGCTGTAGCAGCAGAGCAGATAGTTATGAGGATAGATGAGGGAAGATACCAAGGATTGATTATGGGCACTAGGAGACTAAGAAAATTCTTTTATAGACAGGCAGTCATAGTAAATGTGCTATGGTTCCTTGGTTATGCTATTCTAAATATTACAATTGGAAGACAGGCATCACAAATGCCTGATATGATTTGGCAGGGATAACGTGGTAGATGACATTGCTAAGTTGATTCGTACCGTTGCTGAGAGCATTACGGGGTATGAGAAAATCGACTGTGAATTTGAATTAATTGAGAAGGGTGAAGACTTTTGGATTAAGAATGAGATGTGGAAAGCACCAGGTCTCAGGAAGATTCATCTGGAGACTTGCTATGTAAAGGGATTAGATGTACTACACTGTGTATTCTTCCCTGACTTTGAATATAACCTACCTATATTTGGGTGTGATGTCATTGCTAGTAAGTATAGAAAGATTACTATCGTTGATGTGTCACCTGTTAGAGGTACGGAGTGGGTATATCCAAAGATTGCTGAAGCAAGTAATAAGTATAGGTTTAAAGAACCACAGTTGAGACCAGAGTGGGGTGATATCTTCTCTGATTATATGAAGTTTCAACGTCTTAGGACAGATAAGGAGTGTATTGATTTCTATTTGGTACTACGTGAGTATCTTGGTGTCTATCGTGATGCTATTGATAAGGCAGAGAAGACAGATTGGATTGATGCAATGATTGCATTAGATGACCAGATACATTACAGTAAGCAACAGAGAAAGAATGAGAAAACCATTGCTACTTTGTCTGCATGGTTCGATAAGGATTGGGCTATGTCTTACATAAATAATATTTTATTCTGTACCCCTAAGATAAAATGAAAGAGATAGAAGAATTGTGGGAAACTGACGAGAAGGAACTTGCCAAAGTCCAAAAGGAAGGTGGGGATATTCTTTTTGAAGAGGATCCAGTAATGAAATTAAAGTTTAGCGATTATAAATCACCATGAAATTAATAGTATACCCTAGTGGTTTGATTGAAGATGAAACAGGTACTGCTATATACCAGTCATCTGTCTCACAACAACATGCTAGGGAAGTTTTACATGAAACCATTGAGCAGCAAGGTATGACTTTGGTTGAGGAGTGGGAAATGGATGATTATTCAATAGAAGTAACAGTAGGATGACAGCATGGTTACTATTAGCAGCGATGTTATTTCTTACAGTGAGCACTGTAAGGTATCTTGTGATGGTTTATCGTTGGCAAGGTGACCCTGTTGAGAAGAGTCCTTCTGTGCCAGCTGTTAGTAGTAAACAAATAACTAGACCAGTACATCCTGAGTTAGTAGATGTCAAACCAGGAGATGAGTTACTTATAGTAAGTTTTAATAAACCTGTAGCTAAAGACCCTCTTCATGCTTCACTACAGGATAGGATTAATGAGTTAAATGATCCTTGGGATGATGATGACGAAGAGGATGATGGTGACGGAGATGTCCCAGCAATACTAAATAGGTAGGAGACCTGCGTGAACTAATGACCACTTGGAATAAACAAATAGAGAATAGGAATTTCCTGTCACCGATAGGTTTCAAATTCACATTGGCAAAATTTCCAAAGGTGAGTTACTTCTGTCAGTCTGCTAATATTCCTTCAATGAATTTAAACATTCAGCAGCAACCTACACCATTTAGGTCACTGCCTTTGGAAGGTTTTATTGAGTATGACCCTTTAAATATATCATTCTTAATCGATGAAGACCTAGAAAACTTTATGATTATCCATAACTGGATACGTGGTTTAGGTACACCCGATGGATATGCAGACAGAGTACGCTATAATGAGAGGATGAAGACCGTACTTAATATGCCAGAGCAAGATAAGTATGGTGATGCTACTCTAATAGTCCTTAATAGTAACTTCAAAGCAAACTTTGAGGTAGTGTTTAAGGATTTGTATCCCATGTCTATCTCAGCACTGGAGTTTAATGCTTCAGTTGATGGCACAGAGTATGCAATGGGTCAAGTATCCTTTAGATACACTGGATACGAAGTAAGGACAGCAGATACTAGCGAGAAAGTTACTAAATTATCATGAATCTTGAGAAAATTGAAGAGCTCTGGGCTAAGGATGCTGAAGCATTCTTTGACCACAGGGAGTTACCTGAGCTGTTGGCAAACGACAGTATGGAAACACCCAGACTCCATGCAAAATACTTGCAACTATACAATGAATTTAAACTCATGCTCTCTGATGCTGAGGTTAAATACAGTAAGACATATAAAGAGAAGTGGTTATATTACAACGGTAAAGCACCTGCATCTGTATATGCAGAGAAACCTTTTGACCTTAAGGTACTAAAAGGTGACCTTGACATGTTCATAGACAGCGACCCTGAAGTGGCCAAGGTGAAACAGAAAAAAGATTACTTAGAAACTTGTATAAATTGTATTGATAGGATTCTTAAGCAGATTGACTCACGTGGATTTGCTATCAAGAACACTATCGAAATTGTAAAGTATTATGGCATCAGGTGACTACTATAATAAAAAAGAATGAAGTCTTTTTGAAGGTAGAAGCGGAAGCTCACCTCCATAAAGAATTGTCTGAGCACTTCTGCTTTGAAGTTCCTGGTGCAAAGTATATGCCAGCAGTCAAACGGAGGTATTGGGACGGTAAGATTCGTCTATACTCTCCTGGCACTGGTGAAATCTACGTTGGTCTCTATGAGTATCTACTTCACTACCTAGAAGATAAAGGGTACCATTATAATGTAGAGACTGATGAAGTATATGGACACCCTAATGAGGTAAATGACAATGTTACACCTGAAAGCGTTGCGACTTTTGTTCGTGCTCTTCAATTACCATTCAGGATACGTGATTACCAATTGCGAGGACTTTACCAAGCAATTAAATTTCATCGCAAACTACTACTATCGCCCACAGGATCTGGAAAATCACTCATAATCTATACCTTGGTACGTTGGCACCTTCAATTTAATAGGGAGGTACTAATCATTGTTCCTACTGTCTCTCTTGTAGAACAGTTGTATAAGGATTTTATAGAGTATGGTTGGTATGTCGAGGATATTGTTCATAAGATTAAAGGAGGTACAGAAAAATATGTCAGTAATCCAGTCATTATATCAACTTGGCAGAGCATTTACAAGGAACCCAGTAAGTTCTTTGAACGTTTTGATGTCATTATCGGGGATGAAGCACATCTGTATAAAGCTAAATCACTCACGAGCATCCTTACGAAGTGTCGTGATGCGAAGTATAAGGTCGGTCTAACTGGTACCTTAGATGGTCTTGAGAGTCACCAACTTGTCCTAGAAGGATTGTTTGGTAGGGTTGATAGGGTAACTAAAACCATTGACTTGATGGAGAAAGGAGAGCTCACACCCCTTAAGGTGCGGGTAATACTACTCAAGCATGGGTATGTTCCTTTTGATTCTTATCAACAGGAGATGGATTACATCTGCTCACACACCAGACGTAGCAACTTCATTGCTAAGTTGGCACTAGACCTAGAAGGTAACACTTTAGTCTTATTTAATTACATAGAAAAGCATGGTGATCCCTTATGGGAGATCATAAATAATAGAGTAGAGGAGAATCGTAAGATTTTCTTTATACACGGAGGAGTAGATGCAGTAGAAAGGGAAGAGGCTCGTAAGATTTGCGAAACTCAAAAGGATGCTATAATATTGGCATCATATGGAACCTTCTCAACTGGTATCAACATCCGTAATCTACATAATGTAATCTTCGCATCACCTAGTAAGTCTAGGGTGAGGAATCTACAGTCTATCGGTAGGGTATTAAGGAAGGGTGAGAATAAATCTCAAGCTGTCCTATATGATATTGCTGATGACTGTCATAGAGGTTCAACATATAATTATACTTTCCGACACTTAGTCGAGAGGATGAATATCTATGATGAAGAAGGTTTTGACTATGAAGTAATTAAGGTAAATCTTAAATGAGTATCAATTACATCAAACACGAACAAGAATTCTACGGAGTATGTAAACTCATCTCTGGAGAAACAATCATCGGTTCAATGATTGCAACCGAAGAAGATAATGAACCAGGTGTTACCCTCCTATATGTCTCAGATCCTGCTGTTGCACAGCAACATTCTGTTGAGAAGGATGGACAGATGGGTATGGCAGTTGGATTTATTAAGTGGATGATGTGGTCTAGTGAGGATTTTTATATAATTGAAGAGAAAGATATACTCACTGTTGCTCCTATGTCTATGGAGTCCATACTTATGTACAAGATGTGGTTGCGTAAGGAATGTGGTGGGGAAAAGAATGATAATGCAGTAGATGTTAATAAGAATATGGGTCTAGTTGGTAAGGTATCAGACGCTAGAAAGAAGTTGGAAGACATCTGGAAAATGTCTTCGGGTTGACGAGCGACTTAATATATCTTATAATATAAAATATGCGAAAAGGATAACTGTGAGAAAAATGTCACCTAAAAGAAAACAACACTACGTTGATAATAAAAAGTTTCTCGCAGAGATAACTAAGTATCGTCAAGATGTAGAAGAAGCTAAACGTTTAGACAAACCAAAACCAAGGATAACACACTACCTAGCAGAGTGTTTCTTAAAGATAGCAACACACTTATCATATAGACCTAACTTTATTAACTATATGTTTAAGGAGGATATGATATCCGATGGTGTCGAGAATTGTGTTCAGTATATTGATAATTTTAATCCAGAGAAGAGCAAGAATCCATTCGCATACTTCACACAGATAATTTATTACGCTTTCTTAAGAAGGATAGCGAAAGAGAAGAGACAGATGGATATACGTGATAAGATAATTGAGAAGTCAGGATATGATCAAGTGTTCCATAGCGATACCAATGATGACCATGCTGAAATGAACAGCATCAAAGGACGTATTGAAACAAGTATGAGGAACTGATGAGCAGTGTCCTTATAATCACGGATCAACACTTCGGAGTCCGTAACGATAACCAACATTACGTTGAGAGATATAGAAAATTTTATACAGAGAAGGTACTACCTACCATTGATAAAGAAGGTATTACTGAGGTACTGTGTTTAGGTGACACCTTTGATAGAAGGAAGGGTGTTAACTTCCACTCTCTTGAAGCAGCAAAGGAGATGTGGTTTAGACCTCTACAAGATAGGGGTATAAAAATGACCATGTTGATAGGTAACCATGACATTTATTTCAAAAATACTCTCCGTGTTAATTCCCCTGAGCTTCTTCTTGGGGAGTTTGATAATATTGAGATCATTTATTGTCCAGGTGAGAGGCTTATAGCAGGTGAGAAGATGATGCTTGTCCCTTGGATTTGTGATGAGAATAGGGAAGCAACATTTGAAGCAATTGCAGATACAGATGCCAAGTATTGTATGGGTCATCTGGAATTAAAAGGATTTAATCCTATTCCTGGTGTCACTATGACACATGGTGATGATGCTTCTGATTTTTCTAAGTTTGATATGGTATGCTCAGGACATTTCCATTGTAAAAGTCAGAAAGGAAACGTTACTTACCTAGGTAATCCATGTCAGTTGTACTGGAATGACTATGGTAGTGACAGAGGATTCCACATCCTAAATACTTCTACACAAAAGTTAAAATTTTATAGGAATCCATACGATACTTTCCAGAAAATCTATTATAAAGACGATATTAAATTAACTCCACACATGCTTAAGAAGTTGGAGGGTACTTACGTTAAACTTATTGTAGAACAGAAAGAGGATCAAGTTAAATTTGACCAAGTATGCAGAAGATTACAAGCAGTAGACTTAGCAGACCTTAAAATTATTGAGGACATGTCATATGATTTGGCAGATGATTCTGGTTGGGATGCTGAGGTAGAAGATACACTGACCATACTTGAAGCATGTGTAGCAGAATTTGAAAATAAAGATAAGATATTTGGAATACTCAAGTCGTTATACATGGAAGCACAAGAGGTATGATGTTTATCCTGACAGATAATAAAACTAATGGAGTATATGCTGTCAGAGATGACAAGACTGTGGAGCGTGTTGTTCAGATATTCCTTGACAAAGACGATGCTACACGTTATTATGATATGTTGAAGGCAATCGATTACCCTCGACTGCTCGATGTAACTGAGGTTGAAGAAGACCAAGTAAAAGAGAATTGTAAATTGCATGGGTATGCCTTTACAATCATCTCACCTGATGAAGTTGTAGTACCGCCACAAACTAAGAATGATCACTTTTGAAAAGATTCGTTGGAAGAATTTCCTTGCCACTGGCAACACATTTACACAAGTAAATATTACCGAGTCTTCATCCCATCTTGTAGTGGGTGCTAATGGTGCAGGTAAGTCCACGATGTTGGATGCCCTGTGCTTTGTTTTGTTCGATAGACCCTTTCGTAAAATCACAAAGTCACAGTTAGTTAACAGTATTAACGAACGTGACACTGTAGTGGAGATTGAATTTACTATTGGGAGTACATACTATAAGATTATCCGAGGTAGAAAACCAAATGTATTTGAAATTTATAGAAACGGTACATTACTTGACCAAGATGCTGCAACAAAAGACTACCAGAAGTACCTTGAAACAAACATACTCAAACTCAACTTCAAGTCATTCACACAGGTTGTCATCCTTGGTTCATCCACATTTGTCCCCTTCATGCAACTCAACGCCCCTGTCCGTAGAGAAGTTATCGAAGATTTACTCGACATCCAGGTCTTCTCAAGAATGAATAACCTGTTGAAAGACAGAGTTAAAGGAGCAAGAGATATTATTAAAGACTGTGAGCATGAGTTGAAACTTGCAGGACAACAGGTAGAGATGCAAGAGAAGTCTATCCTTAGTATGGAGAAGATTAACTCAGAGAATAAGCAAGTAGCATGGAATCGAATGTCTGACATCAAGAAAACAATGTCAGGTAATGAGGCACAGCATACTAGATTGACTGATAAACTTGTAGGTATGCAAGAGATTCAATTCAGATATGATGAGATGAAGGATATGCGTGTCAAGATTAAGCATAACCTAGAGAAAGCAGAGAAAGATTTAAAATTCTATTGGGAGAATGATAACTGTCCTACTTGTAATCAGGTGTTAATGGACAAGAGTGAGTTAATTGATGGTGCTACTGGTAGACAAGAGAGATTTAAGAATGGTCTAGCAACTATTACAGACGCACTTAACCGTGCTAATACCACTATAGAAGAATTTAAAGGTGTAGTAGAGGAAATAAACGGTATCACACACGAGAATAAGAGTCTAAAGAAGGAAATGAAGAGACTCACTAAGCAAGTTGAAGAAGATACACCTGATATTGACAGTGAAAAGTTACAGTTACTTGAATTTAAGAATCTTTTAGGGGATACAGAGGAGAGATGTGCTAAAGTTAATGCAGATTACGGTGATTTACAGGTAGTTGGGTCACTATTAAAGGACAGTGGCATCAAATCTAAGATTATATCCAAGTTTATCCCTATAATTAACCAATTAATCAATAAATATCTACAGTCGATGGACTTCTACATCAATTTCACCCTTGATGAGGAGTTTAATGAGGTTATTAAGAGTAGATTTCGTGATGAATTCTCTTATGCGTCCTTCTCAGAGGGAGAGAAGCAGAAAATTGACCTAGCACTCCTCTTTACATGGAGAGAGATAGCAAGACTCAAGAATTCTTCTGCTACTAACCTTCTTATACTGGATGAGGTCTTTGATTCATCCCTAGATGACGCTAGTACTGATGAATTACTCAAGATTCTTAAGAGTCTTGGTAAGAATGTTAATTTATTTGTCATTTCTCACAAAGGTGAGCTACTTCTTGATAAATTTGAGAAAACCCTACGTTTTGAGAAGGTCAATGATTTTTCCAAACTGGCAGCATCATAGTAAGAAGGATGCTAAACGTCATCTCAAGCCGCAGGCACTACGGTCTGCACGAGAGAGGCGAAGACACTTGAAGAAGTGTCTACTAAACCCTCCCAAGCGGAGGGTTTCCTATTATACTATTAATATACACACGAGATTACATGACAAATCGCTTTCAATATAACGAGGTCAAGGGAGCACTAGCAAAGTTGCTTGCAACAGAAAACCTCCTCGTCGAACATAGGGATTGCGAGACTGCATCATTCAATGTTGACACAAGAGTACTAACATTACCATTGTGGGACTGCTCAGACCGTGTATACAACATGTTGGTTGGACATGAGGTCGGGCATGCACTGTTTACACCCACTGAGGACTGGACTGATGTAGCAAAATCGCTTCCCAAGTCATACGTTAACGTAACTGAAGACGCACGTATCGAAAAACTAATGAAGAGGAAGTTTCCTGGTCTTCAGAAGGATTTCTATCAAGGTTATCAACAACTAGACCAAAAAGATTTCTTTGGTATCAGAGATGAGGATCCTAATACCCTCAAGTTGATTGATAGAATCAATCTTTACTTTAAAATTGGTGCATATGCACTTATCCCCTTCGATGACTCTGAGATACCCCTCAGAGACCTTACAGGTGCTGCTGAGACCTTTGAGGAAGCATTGAAGGCAGCACTAGCAATATATGAATATGAAAATGAGCAGCAGAAAGAGCAAGAATCTCTAGGCACTGCTGAATCAGGTGATACAGAAGACTTCTCACTCAACGATTTGGTTGGTGGTAAGGAAGGTCAGGAAGGTGAGGAAGAGTCTGATGATGCAGACCAACCTGCAACACCTCAGCAACGTCCTACCCAAGAACCTGCTGACCTAGAGACTCCTTCTTACGAGCAAGAAAACGAGGAGACTCAACAGAGACAAGGTGGTGAGTCAAGTGAATCATTGACTGCTCAGAATCTTGAGTCTGCACTAAAAGATATGATGCAGCAAAAGGATTCTGGATACCAACCAGTTTACATGGAGATTGATAACATTGATATCAACCAAGTAGTTGTTAGTCCTCATAGGATTCATGAAGAGACTGAAAAATTCTATCAGTCAGAGCAATTCACTAACCCTAGTCACTACTACCACACATGTAATGACTTCTCATATGTGGACGGTGAGTTTAACAAATTCAAACGTGACTCTAATCGTGAAGTAAACTACCTCACTAAAGAGTTTGAAATGAAGAAGTCTGCTGCTGCATATGCACGTGCATCTGTTTCTAGGACTGGTATCCTTGATACAGGTAAACTTCACACATATAAGTGGAATAACGACATCTTTAAGAAGGTTACTACCATTCCTGATGGTAAGAATCATGGTCTTCTATTCCTACTAGACTGGTCAGGTAGTATGTCTGAGTGTATTCTTGACACATACAAGCAACTACTAGCACTATGCTTCTTCTGTAGGAAAACACAGATTCCTTTCGAGGTATATGCATTCGTAAATGATGGTCACTGGTCTGAAGGTTACGTTGAAAACTATGAAGGACGTGAAAATACATTACATATAGACCAACACTTCCATCTCCTTAACTTCTTGAGTAGTAAACTTAACAACCAAGATTTTGATACTTATGCTAAGGATATCTGGAGAGTTTGTATGTCAATCGACAGTCGTTACGGTCAAAGTTTCAAACTATTCCGTAGACAGATGCAAGATGGACTCCTAGAGAAGTGGCCTGATATTCCTGACAGAATTCCTCAGCATATGTCACTCGGTGGCACTCCATTGAATGAAGCAATTGCATGTTTCCAGACTATCATTCCAAAATTCCAACAGGAATATAATCTTGAGAAGTGCCATGTAAGTATTCTATCTGATGGTGAAGCACAGTGGTCTAATATGTGGAGAAAATCCATTCAAAAGGACTACGCTACTGGTGAAGAGAAGGAAATGGTACATCGCTCATCTATCGGTTACTATACTCAGTTGAGAGATCGTAAGAAGGGTAGAGTGTATGGTAATGGTGATAAGAATGATTTCGATAGGGACATTACTAAGCAACTTCTCATGTATATGAAGGGTAAGTTTCCTCACTGTAACTTCTTAGGTTTCCGTATCGCTAATCCACGTGAGGTTACCAACTACTTGGGCAGAGAACTTGAGCGTGGTGAGTATGTTAAGAAGTATAAGGAGTGGACTAAAAACAAAACTGTTGGTGCTAGTATATTAGGGTATCAAGAGATTTACTTTTTCTCCCATAAGATTCTAAATACTGACGTTGAGTTTGAAGTTGATGAAGATGCAACTAAGGGACAGATTAAAAATGCATTTAAGAAATCCCTAAAAGCAAAAGCAAACAACAAGAAGATTCTTTCTTCCTTTATCACACAAATTGCATGAATATCTTTGCTGTAGATGAGGATCCTGCACTAGCAGCATTCTCTCTACCAGACAAACACATTGTTAAGATGCCATTAGAGACCACGCAAATGATTGCGTTGGTCTTTTCTAAGTGGTATTGGAATATAGGACCTGTATTGAAGAAGGATGGCACTCCTTATAAGACAGAGAAGGGTGCCTTCCGTAATCACCCATGTACCAAATGGGCAGCAAAGAATGACCATAACTTTCAATGGTTGTTACAGCATGGTATCTCGTTATGTAATGAGTATGAGTCTCGGTATGGTAAGAAACACGCATGTGAAACAAGTATTAGACTAGCAGGTCTGATACAGATGGAATCAGGTTGTCCAGAGAAACATAGTCCATTCGTTAGGGCAATGCCTTTAGAGTTTCAGACTCTTAGATGTAGTACTGTTGAAGCATATAGATTATATGTTGCAAGTAAGCCATGGGTTCACGATAATTACAAGCGTGTGCCAGAAAAGAAACCGTCATGGTTGTCCACCACTTTAGTCTAAACCTGTGTATAATAATAATATAAACAAACACAAAGATTCAATGCCAGTTAAAGTATCAGTCACCCCAGAAGACTTGAGAGATTATCTAGTAGGTGAGTTCGGTACTGATGTTAAGACCGAGCAACTACTAAAAGCCTGTGACCATTTCGGTCTTGCATACCAAACGGTAACAAAATATTTGCTACAGTATAAGGTAAAGCGAGGAGTCTGGAATTTGACAGTAGAGGAAGCACGTCAGCAACTTGAGCAGACAGTGACCCTTGTATCACCTGAGGTTAAGAATTTGGTACCAGAGAAAGATCCAAACTACGTACCATTCGGAAACTTCAATGACTTGAAGAAGATTATTAATAGTAAAATCTTCTATCCTATTTTCGTTACTGGATTGTCTGGTAACGGAAAGACCTTCTCTGTGGAGCAAGCATGTGCTCAAACAAAGAGGGATTTAATTCGTGTTAACATTACAGTAGAAACAGATGAAGACGATCTTATTGGCGGTTTCCGTCTTGTTGATGGCAACACCGTCTGGCATAATGGCCCAGTCATCGAAGCCCTCGAACGAGGTTCAGTCTTGCTCCTTGACGAGATCGACCTTGCCTCTAACAAGATTCTCTGCCTTCAGAGTATCCTTGAGGGAAATGGAGTCTTCCTTAAGAAAGTTGGAAGAGTCGTTAAACCCGCAAGAGGATTTACCGTTATCGCCACCGCAAATACTAAGGGTAAAGGTTCAGACGACGGAAGGTTTATTGGAACTAACGTGCTCAACGAAGCATTCCTTGAGCGATTCCCCATAACTTTCGAGCAAGAGTATGCATCTCCTAAGACAGAGACAAGAATGCTCAACAACTACTGTAAAGAGTTGAATTGCTGTGATGAGAAGTACATTTCTAACTTGACAGCATGGGCAGACATCATCCGTAAGACCTTTAATGAGGGTGGAGTGGATGAAGTTATCTCTACACGTCGTCTTGTGCATATCATCCGTGCCTTTGCTATCTTTAAAGATAGAGTTAAGGCAATCAAGGTGTGCTTGAATCGTTTTGATGACGAGACAAAGCAGTCATTCCTTGAGTTGTATGATAAGATAGACAATGAGGTAGACATCGAAAACCTTGACAACATTCTAGCCACGTGATATCATGAAATACAGAGAAGATGATACGATTAAAGTCGTATCAGATTATATCTCTCAGACATATCGAAGTCATTACTCTAATGATGAAAAGGGGATTCAAACTTTGGATCTCCTTGAATCAATCGGGACAGCAGAGCAATTCTGTCAGTCCAATATCATTAAGTATGCATCTCGGTACAAAAAGAAGAGTCAGCATAAGAGTGATGTGCTAAAAATCATTCACTATGCTATACTATTGTATTATTTCTCAGGTACGTCGTACCCTGATGACAAACCAGTCCAAATTGGCACCCCTCCGTCTTTGATTGATTACGAATGACACAACTACAGAATTTTAGAACAGTAAAATTGAGTAAGAAGACTGTTGATTTGCTGCGTAACTTCAGCACAATCAATAAGTCTGTCCTTATCCCCCAAGGTAAACTTCTTGAGACTATTTCAGTCAACAAGAATATTATTGCGATGACATCTATCTCTGAATTTATTCCAGAGCAGATGGCAATCTATGATTTGCCTTTGTTCCTTGGAGCATTGTCTCTGTTTAAGGAACCAGTCCTTAATTTCCCTGATGATAAGAGGGTAATCATCTTTGATGAGGAGACTAAGGGTAAGACAGTATTCTATTACAGTGACCCTGAGATCATTGTAACCCCACCAGATTTTAATGGTGACCTTCCTGATAAGGAACTTCACTTTGACCTTCCTCAACAGGACATTCAACAACTGTTGCAAGCAGCGAAGGTGTATGGGGTAGAAGATTTGTGTGTCTATGGATTTGAAGGTGAGTATAGTGTATGTGTTAAGGACAAGAAGAATGATACTTCTAATGTCTTCTCACTACCACTGAAGAAAGTCACGTTTGAAAGACCTTCGGAGATGAGTGATGAGCGTCGTAACTTCTGCTATTGTTTCAAAGTTGAAAACTTGAAACTAAGTGATGGCAGTTATCATGTTACAATAAGTAAGAAGAATATTGCAGCGTTTATTTCATTGACACATAATGACCTCTCTTACTACATTGCCTTGGAGCCTTAAGGACGATTTTCTAACTCCTAGTTACCACCGAGAACTCTTAAACTATCTTGGTGGTAATGAGATGGAGTGGTTTTATCAAGCGGATATCAGCAGAGGAGCTCTGGCAGAACCTGAGTTAGGTAAGCAAGGATTTAGTCATAATTTTATTAGGGATGATGTACATATTCAACCCAATCCTGCTACCTCTCTAATCATGCCACTGGTATTCCAGATTCAAGATTTAATTGGGTGCAGTAATGCACGTATTAGATGCAGAGCAGACATGACCATGTATAATCCTAATGGGATTGTCCATCATCCACATGTAGACTTTGAGCACCCACACATGGCATCTATCTATTATGTTAATGACTCTGATGGTGATACTATTCTCTTCAATGAGCAAGGTGACCAACAAGGGTTAGGAACTCTTACTGAGATGGCAAGGATTGAACCTAAAGCAAACAGACTTCTAGTATTCCAAGGTAGTCACCTACATACAGGGCACTCACCTAAGGAACATCCCAACCGCATTATTATTAACACTGATTATGGATAAACTGTTTCTCTGGGTAGAAAAGTATCGACCACAGACAGTAGCGGAGTGCATTCTCCCTGAGCATACGAAGAAATTGTTTCAAGGATTCATTGACCAAGGTGAATGTCCTAATCTTTTACTGTCAGGGTCGGCAGGTGTAGGTAAAACTACGATTGCTAAAGCATTATGTAAGGAATTAGGAGCAGATTACTATGTCATTAATGGGTCTGATGAAGGTAGATTCTTGGACACTGTACGCAATCAGGCAAAGACCTTTGCTAGTACTGTTTCTCTTACATCTGGGGCTCGTCACAAGGTTATCATTATTGATGAAGCAGATAATACCACCCCCGACGTACAACTATTACTTAGAGCATCCATCGAGGAATTCCAGAAGAATTGCAGGTTCATATTCACGTGTAATTATAAAAATAAGGTCATAGAACCCCTCCATAGTAGGTGCTCAGTGGTCGATTTTTCGGTCAAAGGAGCAGAGAAGAAAGCACTAGCGGAGCAATTCTTTAAAGCAGTTAAGGTTATCCTTGAGATGGAAATGATTTCCTACGAGGATAAGGTTGTGGCCGAAGTTGTAATGAAGCACTTCCCAGACTTTAGAAGGACTCTTAATGAGTTACAAAGGTATGCTGCAACTGGTAAGATTGATGCAGGTATTCTAGGGTCATCAAATGATTTTAGTATTGAAAAGGTAGTAGGTTATCTTAGGAAGAAAGAGTTTACCAACATGAAGAAGTGGGTTGCTCAGAATATGGATAACGAACCTAAAGTTATCATGCGTAAGTTGTATGATAATCTTTATAACTATCTTAACGCAGGGTCTATTCCCGAAGCAGTCATTATTATATCTGAGTATCAATACAAATCTGCATTTGTAGTTGACCAAGAGATTAATATGGTTGCATTCATGACAGAGTTAATGATGAGGTGTGAATTCAAATGAACCCGAGTAAAGAAATGATTGAAAATTGGGAGAATGATTACCTCTCTGATGCATACAACGTCATCAACAAACGTGAGAGGGAAATCCTAGAAGGATCTCCATTGAAATCCCATGAAGGCATGGTCTATGGACGCATGTATGCTGAGTGGAAAAAGAAATATGAAAGTTAGTAAGATATATCCTGTAGAAATATATGAATGGAATGATTCATGGTTGCATGATTGGGTGCATACATGTAATCAGTTGGTTTGGAAAGAAAGAGGGTCAGGTGTACGTAATGCAGGACCTGACCTGCATAAGATGCCTATGTTTGATTCATTGACACGGTGGTTTAATGAGTGTCTAACTGATTTACATAGGCAGAAAAATTATGACTGTGGTGGGTTTAAGATATCATCTATGTGGGCTAACCATTATAGACCTGGTACTCAACAAGAAGCACACAGACATGCTAATTCATATTGGTCAGCAGTATATTATCTTACAGGTGGTGCTCCTACAGTATTTTATGACCCTCTTATGCAGAGGGCATTAGGTCAGTGGGATATACATACCCTACCTATCATCGCACCCGATGGTGCAGTAGATGACAATGGACCTCAAGTTTATCAATCGGATGCAAAGAAGGGTAAACTTATCATCTTCCCTTCATGGTTGGTTCACGACACACGTGTGGCCGATATAGATAGATATAGTATAAGCTTTAATGCTCTTCCTTATGGAAAGATTAATCAAGGCATTGCGAATATAGATGTATTATGAGACAGAAGTATACTACTGAGAATTTATTTCCTATCAGATGCTTCTCCTTTAAGGCAGAACCTGAGTTGAATAACAAGACTCTGGAGGCAGCACAGAATATAGATTATAGGAATTATAATCTCGATGCAAATGGACGTGGTGGTGTTGGTACTACTGATGATATTCAAACACTACCTGAGTTTAGAGACATCATGCGTTGGTTTCAACAGTGTGTGGACACACTACACTTTGACAATGGCTGGTGTTGTGATAGAATAATAGTTAATAAAGCGTGGTGTAATCAGTCAAGAGGTGGTTCAGGTCACCATCATGACGCTCACAGACACCCAATGTCTTACCTTAGTGGTATCTACTACATGACTGAAGGTGCTCCTACTATTTTCTTAGACCCTGTGGATAAGAGAGAGTGGTCATCCTTACATCTTGACGGAGGACCTGGATCCGATTGTAGATTCTTCTATCATGGAGGACCTGGAGGACTTATTATTTTTCCTAGTTGGTTAGTCCATGCTAGTATAGAGAATGTAGATCCTGTTGATAGATTTTCTATTGCATTTAATACATTCCCACAAGGTGATGTTAATATGGGTGGTTGGCAACGACCTATGGTCAACATACCAAAGGTACGTGGTTGGGACATCTTAGGTCCGTTACCTCTGAAGGATTATAAAAAATGATTGAAGAGAAAGAACTACATTATTTCCCTGTTAAAATCATGGAGTATACCGACATCGGTCACTCTCCTGAGTGGGTAAAGGAGTTTACTGAGTGGGCTAGGGGTTTCCCTGCTGGTCAGGATAATTTTCCTGAGGGTGTTATCACATCCAAACCTACGCTACACAAAGAAAGGATGCATGATTGTGTAGACCGCATCATGTTATTCTTTGAGGACTGTCTCGACCAATATGTCGAGAAGTTTAAACTTGATTGCGAAAAGTTAGACATTAGTCTATCATGGTTCAATCACGCACCTGCACGGACTGGATGGGGACATCCATTACACCGTCATCCTATGGCATATCTCAGTGCTGTATACTACATTACTGATGGTGCTCCTACAATCTTTGATGACCCATGTATTCCTAGGACATATAATGTCTTGGATATCTGGGAAGATGATAAGATGAAGATGGATGGATGGAATCTAGGCATCAATGAAAAGTATGAAGCCAATCCTGGTAAACTTATATTGTTTCCCAGTTGGTTGAAACATTTCTCTGGTAGACAACTAGAGGATTTTGATAGATGGACTATTAGTTTCAATGCATTTCCTTCTGGAAAGATTAATCAAGGTCCACATGGCATGCCACAACTTAACTTAGAAGTATTATGAAGTATTTGAAGACACCACTCCGTTATCCTGGTGGAAAATCAAGGGTAGCAAAAGATTTTATTCCACGTTTCCCTAATGATATTAAAGAGTATCGTGAACCATTCGTGGGTGGTGCTTCGGTAGCACTTCTATTCACTCAGAAGTATCCTGATGTACCTGTGTGGATTAATGACAAGTATACTTACCTCTATAACTTCTGGGTGCAACTACAGAAGAGAGGTGATGACCTGAGTGAGGCATTGCGTGAGTATAAGATAGACCATAGCTCAGAGGATAAGGCCAAGGAGTTGTTTAAGGCATCTAAGGAGAATATTAAGACAGAGGAAAATGATTTCGAGAGAGCATGTCTCTTCTGGATTCTGAATAAGTGTAGTTACTCTGGACTGACAGAGAATAGTTCCTTCAGTGCTACTGCATCACGTCAGAATTTTACTACTCGTGGAGCATCAGGTCTTAAGTTTATCTCTAGTCTGATTCAAGACTGGAGGATTACTAACCTTGATTACTCTGAGGTGATGAGTGCTCCTGGTGATGGCACATTCATCTACCTAGACCCACCATATCAGATTGGTGTGTATCTCTATGGTAGTAATGCTGAATTGCATAAGTCATTCAACCATGAGGAGTTTGTTAGGGCATGTGAGGATTGTAAACATGATTGGTTTGTAACTTATAATAACTCTGATACCTTAAAGGAAGCGTATAGTAACTTCCATCAAGAAGAATTTAAAATTACCTATGGTATGAAGCATAGGCCAGATAATAAAATGAAGAAGGAGTTACTTGTATGTAACTACGATATTAATCGCACTCCTTTGGAAGCATTATATGGGACATGATAATCTAACACAAGAGTGTGGGGTTAAGGGTGGTGTCATGAATGTACCACTCATAATGTTTGACAATTTCTATAAAGACCCTGATAAGATTAGGGAGTATGCATTAAGTTTAGACTACGATGTTAAGGGTCATTACCCTGGATCTAGGACTAAACCTCTTAATGAACTAGACCAAGGAATGTTTGAGCAGATGAGTCTGAAGTTTCTATCCCTCATGACGGATGTTACTACTGGATTTACTGGCACAATTCTCACTCAGTTTCAAAAGATACCACCTATAGATAAAGGTAGTCCATTTGATAGAGGTTTAATTCATAATGACACTGGTTGTTTCTGTGCTGGCGTGGTATACCTTAATCCTAACCCTGATGATGGGAGTGGTACCTCTCTTTATAAATTAGTACCAGATGAGTTTGAAGAGAATCAGTCATATGAAGCACACAATGCACAGTTTAAAACTAGCGTAGAGATTAAAAACGTGTATAATAGATGTATCGTGTATGATGCTATGGAATGGCATGGACATACAAGTCGATACCAAGAGGGAGAAGACAGGTTAACACAAGTTTTCTTTGTCCAAACCTTCTCTGTTGATGAAAGAATTGCTTCTAAGAGGTGCTACTCCTATGACATCTAAACATGAATATCCTTTGAAGGATTACCTCAATAGTATCAACCTTAAGACAATGGATATGTCTGAGGATGAGAGGGCAATGAAGAAGTACCCTGCTTATGTAATTAACAAGTGTCTCAGTGGGTTTGTAGACACAGTAATGCTTGCTAATTATATGAATGCATCAGCACATTTAGATAACGACCTTCAGTATCAATATTATATACATAGTGTTAGGAAATCTAAGCGATTTTCTCCTTGGGATAAGAAGTCTAAAGACTGTGACCTCGACTTAGTGAAAAGATACTATGGATATAACACTGAGAAAGCTCAGCAAGCGAAAAGAATTTTGACTCAAGATCAAATTGAAGTTATTAAATCTAAATTAGATACTGGAGGAAGACAATGAGTGATGAGATCTCGTGGTCTCAAGACATGATGCTAGAAGTTACCCTAAAGGAACCAGATGATTTTCTCAAAGTGAGAGAGACATTGACTCGTATAGGTGTAGCATCTCGTAAGGAGCGTAAGCTGTATCAGTCTTGTCACATTCTACATAAACGTGGTAAGTACTACATCGTACACTTTAAAGAGTTGTTTGCTCTTGATGGTAAGCCTACCAACATCACATCTAATGATGTGCAACGTCGCAATCGTATCGCTAAACTACTGTCAGACTGGGGTCTTGTAGAGATAGTGAATGAATCAGAAGACTTAGCACCTCTTAACCAAATAAAAGTTTTATCCTTTAAAGATAAAGGTGAATGGACACTAGAGTCCAAATATAATATTGGTAAAAAGAAAACACCACAGGAGGTGACTTAGTATGACTAAGGAAAAAGAAGAAGACTTGACAAAGAAGGGAGTCTTCGCTAAGATTAAGGACAAGATCCTACCAGATGAGGACGAGCAAGCTGCAATCATATCTACTTTTGTGAGACTTGGTGTACTTGTTTGGTCGGGTGGAATATTGACGTTAAATTACGTTGCCATCCCAGGAGTACCACAACAGAAAATTGATCCGACTTTCATAGCTTCAGTGTTCACAGGGGTTTTGGCGAGTTTTGGGATTCAAACTGCTTCTAAAAAGGGTGATGGTACCATGAAGATGAATGGTAATGGTACTAATGGTAACGGTAATGGTGGAACAGTTCAGACAATTAAGATTGAGCAGATGCCACTAAAGATTATCGCTGCTGATATTCCTGCTACACTAGATCCAAAGAAGGATAAAGCGTAGTACTATACATATTATTGTTAATTGTGATACCTTATAGTGTCTTATTCAGTAACTCTTAAATCACCTGACGGTAGCACCAATACTTTTGAATGTGGTGCTGACGAATACATCCTTGACAAAGCAGAGGAAGAGGGGTATGATATACCATTCTCTTGTCGTGCTGGAGCTTGCTCAACTTGTGCAGGCAAAATTGTATCAGGGACAGTAAATCAAGAAGACCAATCCTTTTTGGATGAGGAGCAACTTGAAGCAGGTTTTGTGCTAACATGTGTAGCATACCCAACCTCTGACCTGGTTATCGAAACAGAGCAGGAAGAGAATTTATATTAAAGGAAACTAAAATGCAAAAAGTTATCAATGTCATTGCTATTGCGTCTGGCGTTGTATCTCTTACCGTTATTGGCGTTAGCGGTTACGTTTATGTACAAAGGGATGCAATCCTAGATGGAGTAAAAGCTAAAGTCCAAGAAGCAGTCATGGGATCACTAGGTGGATTCGGTGGTACTGGTGCTCTTGAGGGTATTGGTGGAGGTGCTGGCGGTGCAGTCGGTGACTTCGTTCAACCAACTACCCCTAGTGCATCTGCCCCAGAAGCACCTACTCCTGACTTCGGCACAGTACAACTCTAATGATTGAGTTGTTGGAGAATCCATGCACACCAGAGTATAGAGATTTTAAATCTCTGGTGTTGTCTGATGATTTTCCGTGGTTCTATGAGAAGAATCCAAAGGATAACTTCTCATTCTACTCACACGTATTAATAGAGAGACCTCATGATGATAGAAGGTATCCTATTTCTACATCTCAGTTTACAGACTTAGCAAATGATGTCTTCAACGACATCATTAACTATAATAATCTTCAAGTAGATTGCATATATAGAATGAATATTAATGCAGTGCATCCTTGGTTTTATAATCCAGATACTACTGCAACTCATTTAGATCACGACTTTCCACACAAGAATTTTTTACTTTACCTCACTGATGCAGGTGGGGATACTATATGTGAAGGTCAGTGTCATGAACCTATTGAAGACGATGCTATTATATTTGAAGGTGAGCATTGCCATAGGTTTCCTCTTAGAGATAGGAGGGTAGTACTAGTAGCAACTTACAACTAATGGATTTCCAGAAAGTAACAACAGGAGTAACAGCAGCAGCAGTTATAGGTACTGGTGCTACCGTTGGAGTTAACCATCAGATTGATAAGATGAATGACGGTCCTAAGAAGAGACAGGATGCTCAGATAGAAGCAATTAGAGAAGTAGTAAGAGAAGAAGTATATCTACAGATTAAAAACGCATGGCCGAAGACATCAGGTCCTGTTAAAGGTCTTATAAATCCTACAGCAGATTATAAACAAGAGGTACCCAAGCGGTGACAATACCTAACATTACTGTACCTGATACTGCTGTACAACCTATTGTAATTAACGCTACAGGTATCAGGGATATTCGTAATGTCTGGACATGGAGGACAGGTATAAACAATATTCAGATAGCAGAGCTACGCCCTTGGGAGACAACCTCTTCAGTAATTACACCTTTGGTACCACCAGTAGTGTTAAGTATCGGTCAACCTATTGTTGACATGCCTGGGTGTGTTAAGGTACACAAGGAGAATGCTAAGAGAGATCCATCTCGTAATAAGAATTTAGTTAATGATGACCCTAAAGGTAATGTAGTATTATGTGACTCAGGTATGCCATACTATGAGCCACCTAACTATGATGCTAGGGAGTTAACATGGCAGACAGTATATCAACCACAGGAAGAGGTTGAGGAAGGAGTAGATGTGGGTGATGTAGAGACAGATTTTGAGACACCATCACCACCTGAGATACCACCTGAGACTGCTGAAGAAGTAGAGTGTCCTCCACCCAATGCAAGACGCATAGGTGATAGGAATCAGAAGGGTGATGAGCAAGTAAAAGAATATAAACTAACACCTGATGGTAAGATCTGTGAGACCATTTGGGAACCAGTACCACCAGTGGAACAGTTTCTACCTACCGTAGGTACAGTAACAACCACAGCAGTCATAGCAACAGTCGCAACTACCTCTGCTTTATTTGCAAAACCACTGGCAGATCTCCTATTAAAGGTGATCAAACCAGTGGTTAAGAAGGTTATGACTAAGGTTAACTCTATTCTGGGTCGTCAGACTCGTAGACCGTCCCGATCTGAAGTGTTGGCAGACCAGTACCGTTTGAAGAAGGGGCTACTTCCACTGAAGAAGACTGTAAAGAAGATGAAGTAGGTTGTTGCCACTTAGGTTGAGGTAACTGATGCTCGTGTGGAATTATCTGACCACCTGCTGCTGTTACTACAACGTCGGCACAAACAGAATGATAAGGACTTGCTGGATGGAAAAATATACCAGCTTTTTTTAACTCACCACAATTTTTTAACCTAGCTAATTCAAAGTCTAGCCGTTTATTAGATACTAATTGTTGTTGCATCTCTATCTGAGCAGCAGCTGCCTGATGGCACTGCTTAACTAACTTCCTGTTCAATGGTATAGACAGAGTAGCAGAGAGACCTAGGTTTAATGACTGGTTAGCAGACATGTCAGTCCTAACTGGTTTGTACCATGTAGGAGTCATCTTACCACCAGTATTAACTACGTCTGGCACACCATCTGGACCATCTATATCCATCTCTATCTGTATATCAGCACCATCTTCAAACCATCTACTACCATCTGCCTTAGTCCTTGTGTCATACCATGACTCCCAAGGATAGTTTTTAACAGTGACAGTCTGTTTAGTAGTCTTACCACTGGTATCTGTCAGATTATATTGTGGTTCATCAAAGAAATCGACCCAAGGATCTTTCCGAGAGTCGGCAAATTGTACATAAGGAGTCACATTAAAGGTACTACCTTGACATTGCACACCACCACCATAGGTGTTGGTTATGTATGGACCTTGTAAAACTTGTATTGCCTGGTTCGTTACTGAGCCAGAACTATTGGCGATTGGATTCGCTGTTGCTGATACACCACCTACTTCTGCTCTTGCAGGTAGAGTTTGCACACTGAGAAGTGCTGCAATTACTGGGTAAACGTACTTGTTGTGTCTGTTACGGATTTTACGGTGGTTACTCTTTGTATGAGGGTTTGGTTGGTGACCCCTGGTCCTTGGTAGCTCTGTACGAATTGGAAGGCTTCTCCTGGAGTCGTTATTGTGAACGTCCCCGTTGTGTTGAAGTTCAAGTTGTCGTATTGAGAGGTGACTGAGCCTTGTATTGCTCCGTCCCCTGACCCTACCGTTGGTGTTACTGTTACTGTTGATGTATTCACGTTGGGGTTTAGTGCTGCTCCATCGTTTGAAACGCCTACCCCACTCACTGTGTATTCCCATCCTGTCCTCATGTCAATCGAATTTATGGTCTCCGTAATCGTCGATTCAGTCTCCGTGTGGGATGTCATCGATCCTTGTTGGAAATTTGGTACCACGGGCACTGCATGTACAGCAGTGCCTCCGAAACTAAGCAGTAGTAGTACTAAAACTCGTTTCATTATGTAGCATCCTAACGTATGGTAACCTCTGTGACAAACTGTCCCGTAGCCGAGGTACCAGAACCTCCAGCTGTTAGCGTCATGGCACCAGAACTTAAAATAGTTCCAGCCAATGAACCAGCGGTACCAGGGGCAGTCGATACTATATTACTATAACCAAGCACGTCACCTACGTCCGCAGCAGTGGTCACAATAGCGTCACCAGTAGTTATATTTTGTGTAAAACTATATGCATTTCCTTGGGTTGTCTGTGCTACGTCAGGCAGGGCAAAAGTTGCTACGCCTGCTGTGCTGACAGCAGAGATGCCACCGAGATCACTAGCTGCACTACCACCAGAAGGTGTAATAGTTGTGCTGACACCAGATCCACTGGTGCTATATGAATTACCTGCTCTTGTCACTGAAGTATAACCCGCATCTACTTGGAGTTGCGTAGAGCTACTAAGTCTATGAGTCAGGTCGGCACGTGCTGCTGTGCCACTCATCAAAATCATACCAAAAAGCAAGAATGCTTTTTTCATTATTCCTAAGTAGAAGTACTTCTATTTAGCAAAAACCGTACTGTAACAAATGTACCATTTCGGATACCCCTACTGCTAGTGGCCAAGGTGTGTGCTATAAATATATGTGGATGCCGAAAGGATCCATTCAACACAAACTCGCTTACAAAGGAGCTATTATGTCTAACATACAAAGGTACCGTAGTGCTGATCTACCAGCATTAATGGATAAAATTTTTACTAACTCACTAGGGTTGGATGATTACTTCGACAGCTTTAATGCTATGGAAACGTCGAACTATCCACCCTATAATATTGTTCACATTAATAATCATGAGTCCAGACTAGAGGTTGCACTCGCTGGATTCAAGAAAGATGAGGTTAAGGTATTTACTGAGTATGGAAAACTACATGTGGAAGGTGTCAAGGACACCCCTAAAGAGACCACCGAGCAGTATTTCCATAGAGGACTCGCAAAGAGAAGCTTTAAACGCTCATGGACTGTGGCAGAAGACACAGAGGTTATTGATGTTTCATTCGAGGATGGTCTATTGGTAGTTAAACTTGGTAAGGTAGTACCTGAGCATCATGCTCGTAAGGATTATCTATCGTGAAACGTACCCCAGGTGAGATAATCATGCACCCCTTATGGATAGGACCTGTGATGGTATTGGGTTTCTTTGTAATGATACAGACCCTTCATACCGTCACCCACTGGAGGATGGAGATAGATGCTGATGCATACTGTCGAAACAATGCTGAGTGGGTGGAGTCACAAACAAACGAGGATGATTACTAACATATATAAAATACAACAGAAGAGACCCACGGGTCTCTTTTTTATTTGGAGTTGATATGAACATGTATGTTAATTTGTGTACCCAATACACAAATAAGAGCGATACACTCACTGTGGACCTACCACCTGAGTATTCCGATGAATTCATGCAGATGGTGCATGTGTTAGCAGACGAGAGAAATATTTCAGCAAGACGTGCATTTGTTGACATGGTACGTTATACTTATTACAACCTGTTGGAGGGAACCAATGATAAAAATCGCAAGAATGCAAAACGGGGAAGACGTAGTAGCGGACGTTAAAGAAATCCGTGCTAACGAAACCGATACTCAGGCACTTGCGTATGAATTTGAGAATGCTTTTACTGTCTCACTACTACAGTCTAGTAATGATATGTTTCAAGGTGCTGACAGTTATCAGGATGAGGAACCACCTGACCCTCTCGATTCACTGAGTGACCTAAGGTTACAATTCTTTCCTTGGTCTCCTCTTAGCACAGGACGTAACGTTGTAACACTATTTTCTGTAGTGTCTATGTCCGACCCACACCAGAATGTACTGGAGGGTTATCACAACGCACTTGAAAAGTTAAAATCACTTAAAGAAAACAATGCTGAAGGTATTACTACTGAAGACAGCCCCAGAGATGTATATTTTGGGGAAGATAACGGAGATGGATGATGAGCCTTCGCTCCTTGTTGATGAGACCTACCAAGTGAAGGGTAGTGAGACTGGAGACGGAGTGGATTTGATTCCATACCCCCATTACTCATCCAACAGACACATCTTCTTGACATCCACCGATGTTTTGACTATACTGGATCCTTCTCCCCTAGTACAGGAGAGATACAACGAGACTATTGCCAAGCAATCTAAGAAATGAGTGACTTTTATACCAATCTGGTTCTTCTGGGAGATGATATTCTCTACAGAGGTTATGAAGATGGCCAACCAGTGCAGTATCGTGAGAAGTCACATCCAGTCTTGTATTTCGTACCTCAGTCTCAGTCCAAACCATCCAAGTATAAAACCTTGGATGGTAGGAAAGCATATCGAAAGCAATTCGATGGTGCTAGAGAGGCACGTGACACTCTCAAGCAGTATGAAGGTGCTGCTGGTTTAGAGGTGCATGGGTATGAGAGATTCATCTATCAGCACATAGGACAGAAGTTTCCTAGTGATATAGATTATGACATGTCTAAGATGAAAATCTATACGATTGACATTGAGGTAGCATGTGAAAATGGATTCCCTGATGTAGAAGCATGTCAAGAAGAGATGCTTTGTATCACTATTAAAGACTTTAATACTAAGAAGATTATTACATGGGGCACACGAGAGTATAATTCTGAGCATGAGTATCGTGTCTTCTGGAAGGAGCATGAGATGCTTGAGGACTTTGTTAACTGGTGGGCACAGAATACTCCTGACATTATTACAGGATGGAACTGTAACCTATATGATATCCCTTATATTTGTCGAAGAGTAGAGAGAATCCTAGGTGAGAAGTGGAAGAAAGCACTGTCACCTTGGAAGATGGTTAGAGATAGAGAGATAATTATTCGTGGTAGAAAGAATTTGGCATACAATGTAGTCGGGGTTAACATCCTAGACTATCTTGACTTGTACCAGAAGTTTACTTATACAAACCAAGAGTCTTATCGCTTGGATCATATTGCTCATGTTGAGTTGGATGATGCTAAGTTAGACCACAGTGAGTATGAAAACTTCAAGGACTTCTACACTAATGATTGGGATAGGTTTGTTGAATACAACATCCATGACGTGAATCTTGTTGACCAATTGGAAGATAAGATGAAGTTGATTGAATTGGCAGTCACCATGTCCTATGATGCTAAGGTCAACTTTGAGGATGTATATTCTCAGGTAAGGATGTGGGATACCCTCATCTATAATGACTTATCAAAGAGGAACATCGTTGTTCCACCACGTGTAACTACAAAGAAGGATGACAAGTATGCAGGAGCCTACGTTAAGGAGCCGATTCCTGGCTTATATGATTGGGTGGTCAGTTTTGATCTCAACAGTCTATATCCTCATCTCATTATGCAGTACAACATTAGCCCAGAGACGCTTGTCGAAAGAAGGCATCCCACCGCCAGTGTTGATGGACTGCTCAACCAAACTGTTTCCGTCGGAGGGGACTATGCTGTGTGTGCCAACGGAGCACAGTACCGCAAGGACATCCACGGGTTCCTACCAGAGATGATGCAACGCATCTACGATGAGAGGACAATATATAAGAAGCGTATGCTTCATGCAAAGCAAGAGTATGAAAGAAAACCAACAGACAAACTCAGACGAGACATTGCTAAGTTTAATAACATCCAAATGGCAAGAAAGATCCAACTTAACTCTGCCTACGGTGCTATCGGTAACCAATACTTCAGGTATTACAATCTTGCGAACGCTGAAGCAATCACTCTATCAGGACAAGTCTCAATCCGATGGATAGAAAACAAGGTAAACAAATACCTAAACAATGTATTAAAAACTAACGAGAAAGATTATGTTATTGCTAGTGACACTGATAGTATTTACATCCATATGGGTCCTCTGGTACAAGCTGTATTCCCCAGTGGAGAGAAGGACGATCAGAGTACACTTAGGTTCCTTAAGAAGGTGTGTGATGTGGAACTTGATCGCTATATTGAGGGTGCTTATCAAGAAATGGCAACCTATGTAAATGCATACGAGCAGAAGATGGTCATGAAGCGAGAGAATATCGCTAACAAGGGTATCTGGACTGCTAAGAAAAGATATATTCTTAACGTATGGAATAGTGAGGGTGTCCAGTATGAGAAACCTAAACTAAAGATGATGGGTATCGAAGCAGTTAAGTCTTCTACACCTGCACCATGTCGTGTCGCTATTAAAGAAGCACTTAATGTTATTATGACAGGTAGTGAGACTGACACACAGAATTATATTAAAAACTTCAGAGAGAAGTTTGAGAAGATGCCACCAGAGGAAGTAGCATTCCCACGTGGTTGTAATAATATACAGAAGAACACATCTTCGGCCACTATCTATGGTAAGGGATGCCCTATGCATGTGCGTGGTGCGTTGTTGTACAACTTCCACATTAAAAAGAATAAGTTGTACCACAAGTATCCTGTTATCCAAGAGGGTGAGAAGATTAAGTATCTTCATCTACGTACCCCAAACCGAATCAATGAGAATATTATCTCATTCTTTCAAACACTTCCCACCGAGTTTGGGCTTGACAATAGTATAGATTATGATTTACAATTTGAGAAGAGTTTCCTTGCTCCTCTTAAAGCAATCCTTGATACTATTGGGTGGGAAGCAGAGAAACGTCACACATTAGAGGCACTATGGTCTTAGTCTTTATAATCATTGGCATCCTTCTCCTCTTGGTAGGAGGTGGGTTGTGGTTTACCTTCGGTCCAGGAGGTAAGGATGTTAAAGATCCAATCGCAGAGCATGCAAAGATGCATGAGTTAGGCATAGCACATAAACATGATTAATTATGAGTTTTTTAAAAGATATTGTCAAAGAGATAGACAATGAATACGCTAGTGTCGTTGCTGATGGTGTTGCTGCTGGTGATACAAGTGGTTATATCGACACGGGTTCATACATCTTTAACGCACTACTCAGTGGCTCCATCAAAGGTGGGGTTCCAGGAAACAAAATCTCTGCTATTGCAGGTGAGTCATCAACAGGCAAAACTTTTTTCTGTCTTGGTATGGTTCAGTCTTTCCTCGAATCTAATCCTGATGCTGGGGTTATTTACTTTGAGTCTGAAAGTGCGATAAGTAGAGAGTTAATTGAGTCAAGAGGTATTGATTCCAATCGTATGGTATTGGTTCCAGTTAATACTGTTCAAGAATTTAGGACACAAAGTATTAAGATTCTTGACAAATACTTGGAACAGAAGGAACAAAAGCCTATGCTTATGGTGTTAGACTCCCTTGGTATGTTGTCTACCTCCAAAGAGATGGAGGACTCCGAGCAAGGTAAAGAGACACGTGATATGACACGTGCTCAAGTAGTCAAGTCTATCTTCAGAGTGCTGACGCTGAAGTTAGGAAAGGCAAACGTGCCTTTAATTGTCACTAACCATACATATGATGTGGTGGGTGCATATGTGCCGACCAAAGAGATGGGTGGAGGTAGTGGTCTCAAGTATGCTGCCAGTAACATCATCTACCTTACCAAGAGTAAGGAGAAGGATGGGAAGGAAGTAATTGGTAACATTATCAAAGCCAAATTGGTTAAGTCAAGGTCAGCAAAAGAAAACTCTCAAGTTGCAGTAAGATTATTTTATGACGAACGTGGATTGGATCGCTATTACGGACTATTGGAGTTGGGTGAGAAGCATGGAGTCTTTGAGCGTAAAGGAAATAGGATTGTTATCAATGGCGATACTGTTTTTCCTTCGGTCGTTTATAAGAATCCAGATAAATACTTCTCGTCCGAAATCCTACAAGCCCTAGACGAGTGTGCTGCTAAAGAATTCTCTTATGGAACTTAAAGACTTTATCAAGGTCTACGATGACGTGCTAGACCTTAATCTATGCAGAAATGCTATTGATTTATTTGAGCATGACACCGAAGTAGTTACTCGTCAAGAAGTACAAGACTTCTGTAAGTTTAACATGTTAAACATGACAGAAGAGACTGAGACGAATAATAAAAAAGATTGGACAGTAGTCCATACGCAGGCAATCTATGCTGTTAAACAGTATGGTGAGCAATACATGAAGGAGTTAGACTGTGAGTCATTTTGGCCTAAGGCAAACTCCCTAGAGCAGATCAAGATGATTAAGTATGGTAGACAGGATTACTTCAAACGTCACATTGATGTGGGAGATTACCAGTCTGCACGAAGATTTCTTTCTTATTTTATTTTCTTGAATGATGTTGTCGAAGGAGGAGAGTTAAAGTTTCCTCTCTTAGACTTGTCAATCCAACCCAAACGTGGTAGGGTTGTCTTATGTCCGTCCTCATGGCAGTATCCTCATGAATTTGGGGTGCCAAGTAACGACAGTTATATGATAACAACATATCTGCACTACAAATGACACTAAAGATTGAAGAGATTACCCTTAGTAAACTTATCCTCAACGAGAGTTACTGTAGAAAGGTTATGCCTTTCATTAAGAGGGAATACTTTGATGGACATCCTAATGGTGTCTTGTTTGAAACATTAACAGAGTATGTAAGTAACTTTGATACCAACCCAGAGCCTAATGCTCTGAAGATTGAGGTCGAGAAGAGACGTGACATAACTGAGGATGTCTATAAGGACATTGAAAGGTTTCTTGATAACTTAGATAGAGACCAATATAATGAAGACTGGCTTGTAGATACCACTGAGAAGTGGTGTAAAGAGCGAGCAATATATCTCGCACTGATGGAATCTGTACAGATTGCTGATGGGCAAGACAAAACACGCACAAAGGATGCAATTCCAAGCATCATGTCTGAGGCATTGGGTGTATGTTTTGATGATCATGTAGGACACGATTACATACAGGACTCTGATGACAGATATGACTTCTATCACAAGAAGGAAGAGAAGGTTCCCTTTGATCTCGATTATTTCAACAAGATTACCAAAGGTGGTTTACCTAACAAGACTCTTAATATCGCACTTGCTGGTACAGGTGTCGGGAAGTCTCTATTCATGTGCCACGTGGCTAGCTCCATGCTGCTCCAAGGGAGGAACGTACTCTACATTACAATGGAAATGGCAGAGGAGAAAATTGCTGAACGAGTTGATGCCAACCTCTTGGACATCCCCATCCAACAACTCAACAGTCCCCTCCTCACAAAAGAAAAGTACTCCTCCAAGTTGCTTCAGTTAAAGAAGAAGACACAAGGTAAGTTAGTAATCAAAGAATATCCTACAGCGTCTGCACATGTAGGTCATTTTAAGGCACTCTTAAATGAATTGTCATTGAAGAAAGGTTTCAGTCCTGATGCTATCTTCGTTGACTACCTAAACATCTGTGCATCAGCTAGATATAAAGGGACTATAGTTAATAGTTACACATATGTCAAAGCAATTGCGGAAGAACTCAGAGGATTGGCAGTTGAGTTCAATGTTCCAATCATCTCTGCAACCCAAACAACTCGTAGTGGGTTTGCTAACAGCGATGTCGATCTTACTGATACCTCTGAGTCATTCGGTCTTCCCGCTACTGCTGACCTTATGTTTGCTCTTATTAGTACAGAAGACATGGAACAACTCGGACAAATAATGGTCAAGCAGTTGAAGAATAGGTATAATGATCCTACAATGTATAAGCGTTTCGTCATAGGTATTGACAGAGCGAAGATGAGGCTGTATGATTGTGAGCAAGCAGCTCAGGATGACATCATCGATGCAGGTGATATCGAACCTGTCACACAAACCAAGAATAAATTTGAGGGACTCAAAGTATAATGGCAAAGAAATTTACCAATGAACCGCAAGGTAATGATGTGGAAGCAGCAGCAGAGAAGATTAACTCTGAAGCACGTGACCAGGTAGACAAAGCACAGAAAGATGTTGAGAAGATTAAGGAGGAGACTCCCCAGAAGATTGAAGACTTCGTTAATGACGACCGAATGGGTAGTGCTCCTAGGTCTAAAGGCATTGCTGCCGACAAGCTTAAAGATAGGGATAACAAGAAGGCAAAGAAAGGTAAGAAACAGGAGAAGTTTGAGATAGACCTAGACAACTACATGAAGTTTGTAGATAGGGTTACCTCTGATGCATCGAAAGATTACAATGCTTTGCTATCTCGTTATGATGAGTTGCATAAAGCAGGTTGTAAGATAGAAAGACTAGACACTGCTGCATCTGGTATGGCATCAGAGGGTGGTGAGTTTATGGAGATTGTTAAGAAACTTAAGTTTCAAGGCAAACCATATGACAAGGCAACTAAAGAGCACCTAGAGAAAGAGTTGGGTGACATCATGTGGTATGTTGCACAAGCAGCACTAGCACTTGACCTACGTCTTGATGAGGTTATCTATACCAACACTCTTAAGTTGGCAGCAAGATATCCTGGTGAGATGTTTAACGTCCACTACTCAGAGAATAGAGCACCTGGTGACATCTAATGAATAATATTGGACTTGAAGTTGTATTCTGGACAGTGCTATCAGTATATCTGTTAGCAAAGTTTGGTGTATTTAAAAAATGAAAGTAGTAGTTCCCAGTAATCTGGGGTGGTTGGAAGACCAACTGTGCCAAGAGGAACAACTAAGACTATGGGATTACATTGGTAAGGCAACACGAAATGCTAAACCTAATCTCTTAGGTCACATAACCGAGAGTCTTTATCTTGATGATACTGACAATTGGTTCTTTGATAATGTCTTGACAAGATTCATTGAGAGATATGGTAGGACGTTTGGTAACATGGGTGACAACTATCCTGTTAGTGAACCTGCTCCATATAAATTAGAATCATTTTGGTACAACAAACAGAGACAGCATGAGTTCAATCCATTCCATAATCATTACGGAGTGTATAGTTTTGTTGCTTGGTTAAACATCCCATACGATTGGAGAGAGCAGTATGCATTGACCGAAGCCAATGATGGTGGTAGTGCATCTAATTTTGAATTTATGTATACAAATATACTAGGACAGCAGACTGTCCATAAGTATCAACTAGATCATTTCTCCTGTGGGACTATGTTATTCTTCCCATCTCAGTTAATGCATGGAGTCCATCCATTCTATGAGTCTGATGGTGAGAGAATATCTGTATCTGGAAACATTAACCTTGATACATATAGTGGGGTAATATAGACTCATGATGAAATGGATAGGAATTAGTCTTGGTGGTTTAGTGGGTGTGTCTCACATAGCTATGATAGGACTGCTCGCAACAAGAGAGCAACATCCCTCCTTTAATCTCCCAGTTGGAGAGCATACTGCATACACAGTTATGGCAGGTAAGGATGGATATAGTATTAATTACCGTGCGAATGACCCACGGGTGTTAAAAATTAATAAGAATATTAAAAACAAAGGTGGATTCCTTGGTCTTGCTAACGAGACTAGGCATACCACAGAAGAGTACGTTGTTGGTGGTCACATCCACCACGGTGGACCAGTCTCAAACCACGACACGTGGATAGACAGAAGCGGTACTGACACAAAAAAGCAAAGTGCCGAGTACATCGAGTGCATCAAGGCAATCGGTGGTGGAGAGTCCACAGGAAGGGTTGTAGGAACTAGCGTTGGTACTGCTGCTGCACCTGCTCTATCAGGTATACCATTCGTAGGATGGTTAGCTGCTGGTTGGGTAGCAATGTTTGGTGGAAACCAAGGTGCTGACGTTGGTGGTGACATGGCAAAATCTATGACAGAGGCATGCGATGAGTTCAAACAGTGATGAAGTGGTAACCCACGGTAGTTTATCTGTGGTGGTACCAATGGATGACATGAAGGATATTGTTCAACAAATCTGGAAGTCACGTAGCACGGAGAAGAGGATGGGTGAGTTATACGATAAGTATCATCCCATCGTCCATCCTATCTGCGATACATGAGATACCCTGTAGACATCGACAAGGGCAATTCTTTTGCCAAGTCGATACCAGGTGTGGGTGGTTTCTCTGGAGCATTCCCACTACCTGACGGTCAAGTGCTAGTCTCTAGTGCTGACGGTGTAGGGACTAAGATTAATATATGTCAGGTTGCTAATGACTATACCACTATTGGTATAGACTTAGTTGCTATGTGTGTTAATGATTTAATATGTTGTGGTGCTAAACCATTATACTTCTTAGATTATATCTCCACTAAGAAGATAGATGATAATCTAGCAGATGTTATGGTAGGTATCTACAAAGGGTGTGAGCTATCAGGTATGAGACTGTTAGGTGGAGAGACAGCAGAGCATTATAGACAGCATGAATATGACATGGCAGGGTTTGCCACTGGTATAGTAGACAGAGAAGATAATTTAATTGATGGAAGTGGTATCAA
>VTLG01002169.1_pt1 | contig 74447 bp, 74 predicted proteins | sample 4694571 | NCBI WGS metagenome assembly VTLG01 (sample SAMN12604809, study PRJNA352737) | marine metagenome | biome: ENVO:00000447; feature: ENVO:00000209|ENVO:00000569|ENVO:01000036; material: ENVO:00002151; isolation source: viral sequences binned using virsorter ...
CTAAATAACAGTGTTACTGTCCAAGAGGCAGCTTTATATTATATTAAAGGCATGTATCAAGTGATGTTCATTGGCAAGGTGAAAGACCTGAATAAAGAGTATGAGGAATATAGTGATACTCTTTATGATACTGCAAAAGGTCTTTCAGGTTTCATAGCATTAGAGTCAGAAGTAATTGAAGGTGTCGAAATAACAATAAGTAAATGGAAAGAGAAGGAAGATGTGATACAATGGGCGAAAGACCCTCTGCATGTGGAAGCAAAGAAACAAGTCCATAAATGGTATGAGTGGTATAAATCTTATCATTTTTCATAATGCATTCAGTACACCAGCATTGGGATCCACTCAAAGTCTGTATTATAGGTAGATCTTATCCACCTGAGTTTTATAGTGGAATCGAGAATTCAAAGGTGAGAGGATCATTAGAGAAAATAGCAATAGAAACAGAAGAAGATTATCAGAAACTGAAGAGTAAGTTAGAAGAGTTTGGTGTTACAGTACTCCGTACTGATGTATCAGAAAACCCAGAAGATCATGCAATTGGTATAAAAGGTAAAAAACCTTGTGCTCCACCAATGTGTCCTCGTGACTTTACGACTATGATTGGGAATAGGTTCTTTATGCCTTCTCCTAAGTATGGTGACAATATCGATGTAGAGAAGATTTTCAATGGGTTATTAGATAAGAACTTATTTCAAAGAGATAATAGTAGAGAAAAGATATTAGCAAAGTATTTGACTGACTTGATGTTACCAGGTAGACCTATCTCATCTACTGCTGCATTGATAAAATTGAGAAATAAGAAAGGACTATGGAAAGAATGGTGGGATGCTGATACTAACTCATTATCTTCACTTCATAGTAAACAAACACCAAAAGGTTTTACTCGTTACTTAGCAGGTATTGATGCAGAAGAAGTCAAGAAACTCATCTTTGCAGCAGAAACGAATACGATTGGTAGTATTGATAAGTTCCCTAATAATAAAGATTTCTATTCCTTTACTTCAGTTGAGAAGTGGTGTAAAGAGAATGATGTACCTATTGTATATGACACGTATATTAATGGTGCATCTTCTTGGAGAATTGGAAAAGATCTATATTTCAACTATGTCAATATTGTCAATAAGTTGAATGAAAATGTGTATATGAATAAATGGAAGAAACTCTTTCCTGATTATCGTGTCACTGCAGTTGATATGCCTGGTCATGGTGATGGTGGTATGCATCCTGTAGTACCAGGATTGATCATTACAATCAAAGATGCTGCAAATTATAGTAAGTCTTTTCCTGATTGGGAGGTTGTAACTCTACCTGGCGAGTCATGGTACAAAGTTGAAGGATTTATCAAGATGAAAAAGAAGAATCGTGGTCGTTGGTGGGTTAAAGGAGAAGAAGATAATCAAGAACTTATTGATTATATTGATAATTGGTTAGACCATTGGGTAACTTATGCAGAAGAAACTGTGTTTGATGTCAATATGTTAGTTGTAGATAAGAAAAACGTTATCGTCAATGGTTATAATAAGACAGTATTTGATGCATTTGATAGGTATGGTATAACACCACACGTTGTAAACTTCAGACATAGATACTTCTGGGATGGTGGTTTGCACTGTATAACTTCCGACATCTCCCGTGAAGGTGAACAACAAGATTATCACTTATGAAAACTGTACAACAACATTGGGATCCACTAAAGGTATGTGCTGTAGGTAGATCCTATCCACCAGAATTCTACAGCAGAATTGAGAATAGCAAAGTCCGAAATGCAATGGAGAAGATTGCTATCGAGACAGAAGAGGACTATCAGAAACTCATTAGTAAGTTAGAAGAGTTTGGTGTAACTGTACTGAGAACAGATATATCAGATAATATAGAAGACCATTGGAGAACTGGAGATAAACCTCGTAATCCACCAATGTGCCCAAGGGATCATACTGCTGCTGTAGGTAGTCAATACTTTATGCCTTCAGATAAGTTTGGTCAGAACATTGATGTAGAGAAGATCTTTACTTCAATGATGAGTTCTCCTTGGCATAAGGTGAATACTCCTCGTTATCGTGCGATTGCACAAATGGTAGAAGAGTCATTAGACCCAAATCGCTTGTCAACAGGTGGATCTTTGATGAGAGTCAGGGCAAATAAGGATATGAAAAGAGTTAGATATGTACTGAGTGCGGTAGATACCAAGAAAATCAAAGAGAAAATACTACAAGCAGAGATGTTGACTATCGGATCGAACAATAAGTTCCCGATAAACAATGACTTTTACTGTTTTCAGAGTATTCAGAAGTGGTGTGAAGATAATAATATAGACGTTGTGTATGATGAATACATCAACTGCGGTATTATGACTCGTGTTGGTAAGGATTTGTACTTTGGTTTTGGTAATATCTGTAATAAGATCAACGAAGTATCATTCAGAGCAAAGATGGATAGGTTATTTCCTGACCATCGTAAGCATTTTTTACATGTAGGAGGTCATACTGATGGTTGTTTTAGTGCAGTCAAACCTGGTTTGATTGTTACGTTGAGAGATATTCAGAATTACGAGAAGACTTTCCCTGATTGGGATGTTGTAACTCTACCTGGCGAGTCATGGGATAAGATAGATGGGTTTATTAAGATGAAAAGTAAGAACCGTGGACGCTGGTGGGTAGCAGGTGAGGAGGATAATGATGATCTAGTTGATTATATTGACAGTTGGATGGATCATTGGGTCACTTATGTAGAGGAAAGTGTCTTTGATACCAACATGTTAGTACTTGATGAGAACAATGTGATTGTAAATGGATACAATGAGAAGGTATTTGACGCATTTGAGCGTCATAATATCACACCACATATTATAAACTTCCGTCATAGGTACTTCTGGGACGGTGGATTACACTGTATTACCTCAGATATAGTCAGAGAAGGAGAACAGAAAGACTATTTCCCTGAACGTCAAGGTGAAATGATTGTTGATAGGGGTGCAGATGACCCTAATTACACTTTATATCGGTGAAAATATTCTTTAATGGGTGTAGTCATACCTATGGTGAAGAACTCGAAGACCCAAAAACTCAAAGATACTCTGCTTTACTTGAATGTGATGATGTAAATATCGCAAGAGTAGGTAATAGTAATGATATTATTGTCAAAGAAACGATAGAGTGGTTAGAAAATAACACTTGTGACTTTGTAATTGTTCAATTTACGCTTCCAACACGGTTTTCACACTATGATTCTAAGTTTGGTTGGCGTTCTTATATGCCATCACACGCTATATTGACGCAAAAAGTACCACGTTACTACTATAAATGGATAGATTCTAATCAATTGCGTTATATGAACTTCTGGAAAAACGTTTTTGTGATGGAATCATATCTCAAAAAGCGTGGTATTCCACATTACTTCTGGAGATTTGCAAATAAAGTAGGTGATGAGTCGGAAAAATGTGTGTATGAAGACTTAACATCATGGTCTGATATGCTCCAACACCAAGATTTACTCGGTCATCCTAAGAATGGTGGCAAATATTGGTTAAAAGGTCACCCATCCCCTCTCGGACATCAACTTATTGCTTCCCATCTCTCAGGAATACTGCCAAAATAATTTTTATAGTCACTATAATAGTGTTTCATGTGCTTCATTGCCTCTTTTGCCTTCTCTGGGTTTAGATTTTCGATGTCTGATGTCCATTGATCCTCCAAGTAATCATACTTCGGAGCATTTTTACCCATATCTGGTACATATGCGTTCTCATGTACCGCAGTAATTTTGAAATTTAGGAAGTCTGACAACATCTCTGTTTGATCTTCACTCCAAAAGTCCTCCATAATGATTGGTAGGACATTTTCTTTGCCAAAAACAGAAGAGTAGTTCAAATAAGCAGTCAAATATTTACAGTTATCTGAAAAATGCTTAGATTCAAGACGATAAAAGAATAATTTGCGATGTCTACGTGCTTTGATGAACAATTGTTCTTTGAAATTGGTCGCTGCGTTCGGATTGTCATTGATAATTGACCCAATTTCAGAAAAGTACCGTCTGATGGGGTCACGAAACTGCATTGTGACCTTTATATCAAAGTGTTCTTGTAATTTTGGAGCAATTTCTTGTAAAAATGACAAAGGAAGACTAAAATTTGCGTTTGAGAAGTCGCAAACTGCCTGATATTCATGTTTTATGTTCTCATAGTGTTGTTTATAGTAGGAAATATACGTATCGAGGTTGTATGGTGCAGAAATGAAGTCAGTAAAGTCTAAATTCTTCGCATAATCATTACTTTGCGATAAAACTCTACCAAATGGATGATCTCGTTTTCTTTTATTTTGCTTTTTACCGATGAATATGTTTCTTACATGCTCAACTCGCTCTTGAGTTGGTTCTGAAAGTAATTTCAGATAAAAGTTTTCTTTTTGATGAGCATGATGACAATATTTGTTGTCAAGTGCGAGTGTATAGAGGAATGGACTTGTAGCAGACCATCCACTACCAGGATTTAGTAGGAGTGTAGGTCTTGCCATGCGAGTATAAAATTTTTCATTACTGCAGCAGCTTCATTATACACTTTGTCTGTCAATTTATCAATATCAGACTTCCATTGGTCTGGTAGACCTGCAAGTTGGGGTGCTTCGTTACCTTTATCTGGAAAATATGCATTTTCATGAATTTTGGTAATTTTGAAATTCAAAAAGTTAGATAATCTCTCAGTTTGCTCTTTGAATTGATCAGGATCCCAAAATTTCTCCATTATGATGGGTAATACGTTTTCTCTACCAAAAACGTTTGCAAATTTTTTGTAATTTTTCATATAAAAGCAAAGATTTGAGAAATCTCGTTTTTTAATGCGATATAAAAACAATCCAGTGTGATCTTGTGCTCTTATGAGCATTGTCATCCGCAAATCCTGTTTATATACATTCAATAATGATTTTCGGTTCTTATTGAACGATATGATAGATCCAGTTTCTGAAAAAAACCTTTTTACAGGTTCTCGGAACTGCATAGTCACTTTTATGTTGAAATGTTCTCTTAATTTGTCTGCAATTGATTTTAGATCATCTTCTTTCATTGATAGGTTGTAATTACTGAAGTCTGCAACACTAGGTCTATCAATTTCTTCAAAATGCTTTTTATAGTAATCAATATATTTGTCTATATCCCTTTTACCATTAATAAAGTCATTCATGTATTCATCAGAGAAATGATTTAGTGTATTTTCATTTACTAGATGCTGATCTTGATTCTTCTCCCACTTTTTAAGAAAATAAGATTCATATTCTGGATTTTTTAGTGTATACAGATAACTGTTCTCTTTTAGATGCCCTGCATGAGTAAATTTGTTATCTAACGCTAAAGTATAGTAGAATGGTGTTGTAGCAGCCCATCCTGTACCAGGATTCAATAAAAGGGTTGGTTTCATATGATATATAGACTATGAAAATTTATGTTGATGGATGTTCTTACAGTTACGGTCAAGAACTGAAAGATCCTGAAAAAACTAGGTATAGTACCCTTCTTGGAAACAAAATGGGGGCAGAAGTTTATAATATTGCTAGATGTAGTGCTAGTAATGCTAGAATCGTTCGTAACCTGCTTGTAGAGAATGATATAACCAAATATGACCTTGCAATCATCCAATTAACCTTTCCTGAGAGATTGGAGTATTATGATCCGCATAGAGTACCAAAAAATAAGAAAAATAAGGGTTGGACTAATATAACAATCCATAATGCGACTGATGTGGACTATGGAGGTGACTTTAGAGCTAAGAGTAGAGAAGAAGAAATTAGAAAAGGTATAAAACCAATTGATAAAGAATTTTGGAACTACTATTATAAAAACATCTACCAAGAACAGTATGGAAGAGCATATGAACAAATCGCATACACTACAATTAAGAATCACTGCAAAGTAAACAATGTTCCACTTGCTTTACTCACTTCCGATGATTCTACGCCATTAGAATACACTTTACAACTCAATAATGGTAAAAGATACGCAAAAGCAAAATATAGGCATCCAAATGAATTAGGGCACATGAGAATTGCGTTAGACTTGATGTTTATCATAAAAACTGCTAAAATGTTCAAAAATTAGTCATAAATACCTCGCATTAATCAAAACTATGAAAAAACTCTGGAATTGGATCTATGGAGAGTATAAACTCTGGAAATTAAAACGTGAAGATCCGTATATCTACGAAGACGAAGAATGATTGGATTTTCTGAAGGATTTCACGATGCTGCAATTGCTGTAGTCAATAATGGCAAAATTTCATTTGCAACGCACTCTGAAAGATACTCAAAAAAGAAACATGATAAGAATTTGGATTTAGGTGCAATTATTGCAGCAAAGACTTATCAAAAGGATGATACAGTGGCATTTTACGAAATGCCCTTCTGGAAGAAGAGTAGACAGTTATTTGCTGGTCAATTTGAAACTGTAAAGAATGAAAGATATTATTCACTAGAACCAACTGAATATCACGAACATCACAAGTCTCACGCTGCTGCAGCGTTCCAAACGTCGGCATTTGATGAAGCAGCGTGTGTAGTTGTTGATTCTATCGGAGAATGGGATTGTAGTTCAATATGGACTGCAAAAATGGTTGATGGTAAGGCAAAGTACAAAAAAGTGTGGTCTAGGAAGTATCCTAACTCTATAGGTCTTTGGTACAGTGCATTGACCAAATGGGCAGGTTTGAAACCGTTAGATGAAGAATATATCTTTATGGGGATGGCAGCATTCGGAAATCCCGTTTATATGAATTGTGTTGAACGTTTCTTACATAAAAACAATCATAAGGGTATTCGTAAAGAAGAAATCCCATATGGGGTATATGACGTTGCTAAGAGTGCGGAAAGGATACTACAACAGGAATTAGAGATAATATTTGACAAAGCGAAGAAATATAGCGATAATATCTGTTATGGGGGTGGAGTTGCTCTCAACTGTGTTGTAAACACAAAACTTAGGGAAAGGTGCAATTTATGGATTATGCCTTGTCCTGGAGACGCTGGAGGTGCCTTAGGTGCAGCATTATTGGCAGATGGATCAAAAGTTCAATTCTCACCTTACCTTGGTTATAACATCAAGCGTAAGGTCAATCCGAAGGAGGTGGTATCGTGCTTACTCAAAAATAAGATCGTTGGTATTGCAAATGGTCGTGCAGAGTTTGGTCCTAGGGCTCTTGGTAACAGAAGTCTACTTGCGGATCCAAGAGAAATTTCAACCAAAGACCTCGTTAACGATATCAAGCAAAGACAGAAATTCAGACCATTTGCCCCTGCTATTCTGGAAGAGCATTGCCATGATTATTTTGACATGCCTGACCATTCTAGGTATATGTCTTATACTTATCAATGCAAGCGTCAGGACGATATACCTGCTTGTTTACACGTTGATAACTCTGCTAGGGTACAAACAGTCCCAGAAACGTCTGAAAGCATCCTGAGACCCATACTGGAGGCATGGTACGAACGTACAGGTTGTCCAGTTCTACTAAACACATCTTTGAATGTTAGAGGAAAACCGATGGTAAATAACATCGAAGATGCTAGATTATTTGAGCACAAGTACAATGTCACTGTTATGTAATGGGTGTTCCTTCACTTGGGGAGATGAATTAGAGGAAGGAGAACAAACTTATGCTGAAATACTAGGAGCAGAAAACATTGCTAAATGTGCTTCTAGTAATGATAATATCGCTAGAAGAACATTGATGCATCTAAAGGATCATGATGTTGACCAAGTGATAATGCAATGGACATATAAGAACAGAAGAGAGCATTTTTACGATTCAGGTATGGTAGAAGGTATCATACCTCAAGTATACAAGGATGGTAGGGCAATAACTAAACCAATATCAAAAATATTTTACACATCATTTCAAAATTCTAGATTAGATAGTGAGAATATGTGGAAGAATATATTACTTGTTGATTCGTATTGTAGATCAAGAAATATAAAAGTTTTACACTGGAGTGTAGAACCTAGAAAATGGTGTAAGGGTGATTGTTACTTCTATGATATTTCAAATTTTGATATACACAATATCAAGAAAATAGTAGGAAAAGGAAAACGTGGTTTTTGGGGTCAGGATGAAAATTGGAGACCTAGAGGTCACTTATCTCAACTTGGACATAAGAGGGTTGCAGACTACCTATATAATCTGTTATAATGTATATGACTGACACTTAGTTATGGCAAAAGGATTTAAGGTGGTTTCTAAATCACCAACTGCGAAAGAAAATGATGATTTCTCAGTAGAAAAAGGAAGAGAAATGATCAAAGGCAAAAGCGTTGTCTTTTGTCTACCAGGTAGAGGAGTCTCATACACATACCTCAAGAATTTTGTATCACTCTGTTTTGAGTTGGTACAGCAAGGAGCAAGTATACAGATATCACAAGACTACAGTTCAATGGTGAACTTTGCACGATGTAAGTGTCTAGGTGCAAATGTTCTACGAGGACCAGACCAACTTCCTTGGGATGGTAAGTTGACGTATGATTATCAGTTATGGATTGATAGTGATATTGTTTTTGGTATTGAACAGTTCTACCGTCTTGTTTGTATGGACAAGGATATTGCCTCTGGTTGGTATGTAACTGAAGATGGAAATACATCATCAGTAGCACATTGGTTAGAAGAAGGTGATTTCAAAGAAAATGGTGGTGTAATGAACCATGAGATGTTAGATGGTATTCAAAAGCGTCGTAAACCATTTACTGTTGATTATGCAGGGTTTGGTTGGTTACTTATTAAGAAAGGAGTCTTTGAACATGACGAAATGAAATATCCTTGGTTTGCTCCTCAAATGCAAGTATTTGAATCAGGAGAAGTTCAAGATATGTGTGGTGAAGACGTTTCCTTCTGTTTAGATGCAATAAAAGCAGGTTTTGAAATATGGTGTGACCCGAAAGCAAGGGTAGGACATGAAAAAATGAGGATCCTCTAAAGGGATCCTTTTTTCATATATACAGAAAAGTTGATACTCCCAACGATGCATGATTTATATAATATTTACGTTGAGGGTGTAATCATAAGAGAAGGAATAGATGAAGATGAAATGCTAGATGTCACTCAAGAACTAGCAGATGAATTTTACTCCGTTGGTTACCCTCATCCAGATATGATAGAGGTAAAGTACCTTGGTCATGAAGATGACTATTAAATTCCGCAATAAATAATAAATATACCAAGATTCTGGAAACTGGTGCCAGCACAAACATTCTCAAGGGGTTTTAAGGATATTTCATTATCCTTGAAGAGACACCCTGTTACTAACGATATACTTGTCTTGAAAAATGAGGACGCTATCAAGCGGGCTGTGCAAAATTTGGTGCGTATACAGGTAGGTGAAATATTCTTCAATAGGTTGATTGGTACTAGGATTGAGGGTTCTTTATTTGAACTTGCAACCTCAGATTTTATTGATCCTATAAGAACAGAGATAGAACTAACTATCACTAACCATGAACCCAGAGTCAGATTGACAGGAATAGGTGTTCAGGCAACTCCTGATGATAATGCTTTAGATATAAGCATAGAATACGATATTGTTGGTTTATCGTCACCAACACAAACCGTCAACTTTATACTCGAACCAACAAGATTATAATGGCACTGCAACAATTTACAAACTTAAATTTTGAGGATATAAAATCATCCATCAAAGATTACGTCAGAGAAAATTCTAATTTCACTGATATGGACTTTGAGGGATCTAACCTATCCATATTGATCAATCTGTTAGCTTACAACTCATACAGTACAGCATATAATACCAATATGGTTGTCAATGAGACTTTCATTGATAGTGCAACTTTGAGAGAGAATGTAGTATCATTAGCAAGAAATATAGGATATGTACCTAGATCAAGAAGAGCAGCAGTAACAGATGTCAGTTATAACATATCTGATCTACCTGCAGCAACTACTATTCTAAAATTTGAACCAGGTATTATTGGTAATGGTAATGTTGATAGTATAAACTACGTCTTTTCTATACCAGAACAAGTTACTGGAACTGCACTCAATGGTGAAGCTTCTGGTGTCATAAAGGTATATCAAGGACAATATTTGTCCAATACATTTGTTATCGATGACTCTCAACCGAATCAGAGGTTCATTTTACCTAACGATGGTATTGATACCTCAACTATACGTGTCAACGTAAGGGAAAATGCAGCAAGCACAACAATTGAAGAATATGCGTTAGTTGATAATATACTTGGTATTACATCTACATCTAAGATCTATTTGATTCAGGAAACAACTGATGAGAAGTATGAAGTCTTATTTGGTGATGGTATATTTGGTAATAAACTAACCAATGGTAATGTTGTTGATGTTTCATACATCAAGACTAATGGTAAGGATGGTAATGGTGTTTCACGTCTAACATTTACTGGTACATTGTCCGATGAGAACGATGCAACGGTAACTGATTTTACTGCGATTATCATTCCCAACTATGTTAGTGAAAATGGTGACGATATAGAGAATTTGCAGAGTATTAGATACTATGCTCCTAGGTTATACTCAACACAACATAGGGCAGTTACTGCAAGTGATTACGAAGCAATTGTACCTTCTGTATATCCTAATATAGAATCTATAAGTGCTTTTGGTGGTGAGGAACTTACTCCTCCTAGGTATGGTCAGGTTTACATTGCTGCTAAACCGAAGAATGGATCATACTTATCTGAGTTTACTAAGAAACAAATACTTAGTTCTCTAAAGAACTATTCAGTAGCAGGTATTTTACCTACTATGGTTGACTTAAAGTTCTTATATGTAGAAATTGATAGTTGGGTTTACTACAATGCAAACTTTGTAGGAGATCCAGAGAATATGAAGACTGATGTTATTAATTCATTGACATCATTTGCATCTGGACCTGAATTGAATAAATTTGGTGGTAGATTCAAATACAGTAAGGTTCTTTCACTTATTGATAATGTAAGTACTACAATTACTTCAAATATTACTACGGTAAGAATTAGAAGAAATTTATACGCACGAATCAATCAATTTACACAGTATGAACTATGTTATGATAATCAATTCCATATAGGAGGAGATGCTTATAACATCAAATCTACTGGATTTACTGTAAGTGGTATATCTGATACTGTTTACTTCTCTGATATACGTGTAGAAGGAACAACTAAGGGTAATATATTCTTATTCAGTCTTGAAGCTGACAATACAGCAAAAGTACTTTCAAGTACGTTTGGAACTGTTGATTATAAAAAAGGCGAGGTCGTTATCAATACTGCGAATATAACCAGTACTGTTAGACCAAATAATATTGTTGAAGTACAGGCAATACCTGAATCCAACGATGTTCTTGCAAGAAAAGAGTTGTATTTACAATTCTCTGTTGCTAATAGCAATTTCTACATGAGGGAAGACTCCATCGCTTCAGGTGCTAATACATCTGGTACTAGATTCAATATCCAGTCTAGTTACACAAATGGCGAGAAAATAAGAGGGTAAATACTACTACGGCAACTACCTAATGATCACAACATCATTCACAAAAGTAAAGATCCACGAGATAATTCAGAGTCAAGTACCTCAGTACGTTGATGATGAAAATCCTTTATTTGGTGAATTTCTAAAACAATATTATATTTCTCAAGAGTTTCAAGGCGGTGTAGTTGACATCGCTGATAATCTTGTTGAATATAAGAGTCTTGATTATATTAATAATGAGGTGATGACTGGATTTACATCCACGACTTCTTATGCAAATGGTTTGGTTGATACGATATATGTTGATTCTACTAAGGGTTGGCCTAGGCAGTGGGGACTGCTAAAGATAAATGATGAGATAATAACTTATACTGGTATTGGATCTACTTCTTTCACTGGTTGTGTTAGGGGTTTCAGTGGTATAGAGAAAAATAGTAGGACTAATGCTCCAGAATACCTTACATTTACTGCAACAGGTATTGGAACACATCAAGCAGAATCAAGGGTAACAAATCTTAGTAATGTATTTCTAAAAGAGTTTCTAAAGAAACTCAAGGTACAATTCTTACCAGGTTTCTCTGAGAGACCTCTAAATGAAGAATTGAACCAGTCTAACTTCATTAGACAAGCAAAAGATTTCTATAAGTCTAAGGGTACAGAAGAAGCATTCAAAATATTATTTGGTGCACTGTATGGTGAACCAGTTGAGATGGTTCAACCATCTAAGTACTTAGTAAGACCATCAGATGCGGATTATATTGTAAATGATGTTTTAGTATGTGACATAGTAAGTGGTGATGCATTAAGTATTGAGGGTCAGAGTTTAATACAAGATACTACACCTGTACAGACTAGCGGATCTGTCTACAGTGTAGAACGTTGTCTTATTGGTGGGAAAACATATTATAAGGTTGCTTTATCTAAAGGAACAACTGTTGGTAAGTTTGAGCAAGCAGGTAAAACCTTCCTAACAAAGAGTACACCTGCACTAGGAACTATTCTAAACGTTGACTCTACTGTTGGGTTTGATACTAGTGGTAGTGTAAGTTTTGAAGATAGAACATTCACATATACTGATAAGAACTATACTCAGTTCTTAGGTGTTTCTAGTATAACATCACCTTGTGGTATTGGATCAACTGTAACTGCTGGTCTATTTGCTTATTCGTATGAGAATGGTGATCTTGCAAAGAAAGTTAACCTAAACGTATTGGGGGTTCTTAGTAAGTTTGTAGGATCTGCTATAAATCAACAAGAAGAAAGTAGTATTAATGTAAAGAGTTTAGGTAAGAAACAAAAGGATCCTAGATGGAAAACCTTTATCCATAACACTGCATCTAAGTATGGTCTTTATGGAATTGATACTATTGCACCTGGCAATTATAGATTCACATTAAACCAACCGCATGATTTATTTGCTGGTGACACCATTGATATAATTGATGGTGATAATGCAGTAGTATCGGGAACTATAACTCTTATTATATCGGATATTAAGATAGAAGTTAGTACTGTTGTTTTAGATACTACTAAAACATATTATTTTAGAAGGAATGTAAAAACACAACTTGGTTATACTGCTGATGTTCAGAATTCTTATTCTAATGGTGATGAGGTATATGTTGCGTCTAATAGTTTACCTCATTGGGATATAGATCCTCAAAAACGTATTCGTTCTTTCGATAACATTGGGATTGCAGCAACTACTACTAGATTTACATCATCCAATCATAATTTAAATGATGGTGATTTAGTTGTATACTCTTATGTTTCTGGAATAGGAACCCTATCAAATTTAGATGATAATGTTCCATATTATGTAAAATCACATGATACTAATACACTATCACTAGCGTATTCTGCTGATAACGTCCGTAGAGGGCAGTTTATCAATATTTTCGAGGGTAATGACCTATCTGGTATATCTACTCATACACTGACCCCACAGATCGTTTATGGTACTGATCTGGGTGCACAAAAGATTCTTAGGAGATTCAAGAAACCTGAATTTGGAGATATAAAGACAAATACTGTTCAAGGGGCAGTAGGATTGTTCGCTAATGGTGTAGAGGCATATTCATATAAATCAACCGATAAAGTTTATCATGGTCCTCTACTTTCTGTAGAGGTACTAAATCAAGGTTCAGGATATGATGTAGTCAATCCACCTACTTTGTCTATTGTACAGGATGGACATACTACTGGAGTGACTTCTGCAACATGTATAGCACAAGTTGAAGGTACAATAACAGAAGTTTTAGTTGATGGTAAGGGACTTGACTATGAAGAGATTCCAAATGTCAATTTCATTGGTGGTAATAGTAAAGATGTCATAATAAAAGCAAAGATGAAGATTCAACCACAAGAGGTTGAATTTGATAGTACTTCATCTGGTGGTATTGTCAATACACATACTGATAGATGTGTATTTGCAACTCCTCATGGATTCAAGAATGGTGAGAAGATAATCTATTCATCTGGTGGAACTACAGAAATAGGTATTGGTATAACACCAGGTAACTTAGTAGATTCTGCACCGTATTTTGTCATCAAGTTAGATGATTTTAGTATTCATCTAGCAGAGACTGAAGATAGTGCTCTTGCTGGTATCAATTCAGTACCATTCATCACAAATGGTGGAGGTATTCAGAAATTTACAACTACAGATAGAAGACAAATAGTTGATAAGGTTCTTGTTGTAAATGGTGGTACAGTTAGGAATAGAAGTTTTACTATTCCTTCTTCTAGTATCAATCATCATATTGATACAATCAATATCCCTAGTCATGGATTTGATTCTGGAGAAATTGTTAAGTATAGTGCTGGTGTTGTTGCTGGAAACTTAACAAATAATACAGAATACTATGTCAACAAGGTAGATAATGATTCACTTAGATTATCAACGAAAAAAGATCTATCAGATTTAGTAAGTATATCAAATTCTGGTGCTGGTAGTCATACTTTCCAAGATCCTCCTATATCAATTGAGATAGATGGTAGACAAGGAATAACAACATCTGCTGCATCAGCAAGTCCAATTGTACGAGGTAAGATTACTGGAGTTCATGTACAAACTGGTGGTACTGGTTACGGATCTACTGTTATCAATGATAAATTAGTACCTTCTGTAGATGTTGTGATTGGTAAAGATGCATATCTACAACCACTTATAACCAATGGGCAAATTGATCAAATAGTGTTGAAAGATGGTGGTAAGGACTTTTTCAGTACTCCAGATGTTATCATAACTGGGGATGGTACAGGTGCTAAAGCAAAGGCTATAATTTCTGGTGGTAAGATAATCAGTATCAATATGATTGATAAGGGTATGGGATATACCCAAGCAGGTACAACATGTGTTGCTAGAACACCAGGTAAAGATTCTATATTCTCTAGTAAAATCAAAACATGGATTGTAAATCAGGTTGAACGATATGCTAAATTTGGTGATGTTGAAGATGATGATGGTTTCTATGAGATTGCAAAAGATAATGGTAATCCATATGTAAACTATTACGTTCCAAGAAAACTCAGATTCTTCAAAGATGACCTTGGACTAACACATTCTCCTATCTTGGGATATGCTTATGATGGTAATCCTATCTACGGTCCTTATGCAAACGTAGATGGTGTACTCAAGTACATAGAGTCAAGTTATAAACCGTTATCTGGTCAAAGACCTGACGGTCCTAATATATCTAAGTTCCCTGCTGGATTCTTTATAGAAGATTTTACATACATTGAAGGTTTTGGTGACTTAGATGAGCATAACGGTAGATTTGCTGCCACACCAGAATATCCAAATGGTGTATATGCTTATTATACAACGGTTGATCAGAATCTAACTAATAACCCATCAGACCCCTTCAATGGTGCCAGAAAACCTAAGTTTCCTTATATTGTAGGTGATAGTTATCATTCAAAATTGGATGAATATAACATTGATGAGGATACTAATCAAAAGTTAGATCCAGTCAAGTTAGGTTTGGTTAGAAACACTAATTCCTATAATATTCCTGAATATGAGTTTGTTTCTAATGGATCAAAAAATACATTACTCAATGCACAAGTCTTAGGTATAAGTGATGGTTCTTTAGAGCAAATTGATATTATTAATGGTGGTAAAAATTATAACGTTGATGACAAACTAGTATTTGATAACACTGATACTGATGGTTTTGGTGCTATAGGTGATGTTGTTGAAATAGTTGCTCCAGCAATAGATTCATTCTCAACTCAAATTACGACTTTTAATGATGTAGTTCTTACTAGTGATGGTGGTGGTAGAGTTATTGGATTTACTACTACTCCTCATGGTATATCAAACCAATCATATGTAAAAATATCTGGTATATCAACAGATACTCATACTGGACTTGAGGCTATAACGAAATTAAGTTCAAGGGATGTTAGAAGTGGTCTTGGAATTACTATGGATGCTGTAGGTGCAACTACTAGCATATTACTAAGTGAGTATCTTCCAGATGTAACTAGAAATAATAAATTCCAGATAGATGATATTGTTCTTATCAATTCAGAGCAATTGAAGATTTATGGTTTTGATACTTTCAATAATAAACTACAACTTATAAGAGCACAGAATGGTACAGTTGCTGCTGCACATACATTTGGATCTAATATTGTAAGATTAGAAAAAGAATTTACTTACGATCTTCAAAATACCTTTGATGCAGATACACCAAGTGATATAGTCACTTACTTTGATGCTGCTAATGATGTTGGTATAGGATTGACATTTGGACCAGGTATTGCACATACAATCACAGTCAATACTAAATCTAAAAATGTTCCTACAAGAGCAATATACATACCTCACCAATTTAGACAGGGTGAGAAACTTCTTTATAGTCCTGGTGCTGGTACATCATTGACATATCAGACTGATGCGATGAAACGTGTCAATACTGGATTCAAGAGTCCATTACCACCAGAAGTATATGTTCAGGTTCTTACCAATGATACTATTGGTATTGTAACCACTCAGAGTGGTATTGGATCCGATCTCCAACGTGTTATGTTTGATACTAACACTGGTATTGGTAATACTCATTTCTTCAAGACACAAAGAGGTGCTATAACAGGAACCATTGAAATGGTTGGTGTTGCAGTAACTACTAAGGATAATCATACTCTAAGACCTGATGATGTCATAGATCTTACAGTTGTATCTTCTGCTACTAGTGCAGTGACTATGACTTACAACTCTGTTACTAGATTTGTAAGTATAGGTTCTTCTATCAATCCACCTCTAAATGTTACTATAGGTGACACTCTAGAGTTTGATACATCAAGCAATACTTTAGCAGATAAGAAGTTAGAATTCTTCTTAGATCAAGACTATCAGAAGCAGTTTGTTGGTTCTGGTGTATCTGCTATAGAAGTTACTACTCCAACACAACCAGGAGTTACTGGTGGTAAGACAAGAGTACATTTCACAGAACAAGTTCCATCAGTTCTATACTATAAGTTGTCAACTTTACAGGGAACAGACGTTATAGAAATTGATAAGAATATTGTTGATTATTCTAAGATTATAGTTAATACAAGTAAGTATACAGGTAGACATAGCATTACCAGTGTTACTGCTAATACATACGAATTCAATATATTCAATAAACCAGAAAGAGTAGGATATACTAGTATATCTCAACTAACTTGTACAACTACATCTAAGAATGTTACGGGTGGAGTTGGTAAAGTAAGACTAACATCTGGAGGAGTTTCATATGAAGATCTTCCCAATGTTTCAGTAGCATCTACAACTGGATCATCTGCTTCATTCTCAGCATATGGTTCAGGTATTGGTGCTTTGAGTAATGTACGGGTTATTGATTTTGGATATGACTATCCTTCTGATAAAACATTAAGACCAGAAGCAGAAGTGTCGCAAGTAGTATTCTTGAAAGACAATTATGCTGTAGATAGTGTTGCTATAACATCTACTGGTAAAAAGTATGTTACACCACCTAATTTGGTTGTATATAACAGTAAGACAAATACTACTAACCAAGATGCTAAGTTCTCAGTAGAACTAAATGGTGGTGCAGTTGGTTCGGTTAGAATTATTAGTAGAGGTGGTAATTTAGCAAGTGGTGATAGTGAATTATTTGCTGTAGATAACAGTAATGGAGTTGGTATTGTAAGTGCAACATATTCTGCTCCTAATGTAACCCTAAAATTACAGACACCTAATACAGGATTTACTACAACAAATCCATTACCATTTGCTGTAGGTGATAAGGTATTTGTTGAGAACGTTGGTGTAAGTTCTGGACTAGGTTTCAATTCTGCAGATCATGAGTACACTAGTTTTGTTCTAACTGGTATCAATACTGCCTTTGGTCAGATTGATTCTGCTACACTAACTTATTCTGTAGATGATGATCCTGGTTTCCATGATTTCCAGAAGTTTGGATCTGTATCTAATGACAAGGATATTGCTAAATTCAAATTAAATCTACGTGAGGGTCAATTCTTAGATGGTGAACCATTGACTGATAATGTCAATGTTATCACAGGAAATGGTAAGAAACTGAGTGTTTTACGTGTAAGTAGTCTAGTTGGATTGAATACAGGAGATCAAGTAAGAGGTAGATATTCTCTTGCTGGTGGTACTATTGAATCAATGGATGATTATGAAGGTTACTTTGAAGTTGATAGTACTATAGAGAAAAGATTTGGATGGGAGAAAGATACTGGTAAACTTAGTGAGTTCTATCAAAGAGTACAAGATAATGATTACTATCAAAACTTTGCATATTCACTGAAGAGTTTTGTTGGTATATCTTCTTGGAGTGAACCAGTTGATTCACTGGCACATATTGCTGGATTCAAGAAACATTCTGATCTACTAATCAATTCAGAACCTGTTGGTACTGGTGCTAGTGTTCAGGTCGGTGCTTCTACTGCTACAGATAATGTGGTATTGATAAACTCATATTCAGATATTGATTGTAAGCATCACCATGACCTTGTACATGAGAATACTGATTCATTACAATCATTGAGTAATGAGGTAGTATTTAACTCATTTAGAGCAGGTGATTCTATCTTATGTAAGACTAATAGAGTTCTAGAGATAGATGATATTAGTCCAGATTTTTATAATGATCCTGATTTGATCAATAGTGTGGAGATTGATCAGTTTGATATGGGTTCTGTTACTGCTATCAAATATTATGCTCAAGTGGTTCTTGATACTTCATTAGGACTAAGTTTCAACATTGCTCAGTACTCAGAGTTTGTTGCTTCTCATGACGGTACTACAGGATTTATGAATACCTATTCAGAGGTCTCTGATTCCTTCGATTTAGGTGAATTCTCTGTATCTACTAATGGTGGTGTTGCTTCTATAAACTTCACTCCATATAACAATGTCTACACTTATGATATTACTTTCTATAAAGAAGTAATGGGAGATGCTGTTGGTACAGGTCTAACATCTCACGGAAACCTCAAGAAGATTGGAGTTACTTCTGCTATTGGTGCTGAAGCATCTCCTCCTACGAAGAGTATTCTTGATATTGATACAACTAAGTTCAAATCTGGATCTATCACTGTTGCTGCAAAAACAACTGGTGAGAAGGAGATTGATGAGTACACATGGTTAGTTAATGGTGCTAATAACTTAGAGTTTACTAACTTTGGTACTATGGATGCTGGAACAGATTGCGGAACATTCCTTCCTACTGTTGTTAGCAATGTATTGAAGTTCAACTTCACTGCACCTGCAAATAAAGCGGTTACAATTTCAACTCTCACATCAGTAGTTGGTGTTGCTACAACTGTTGCTGGTACAGGAATACCTGTTACAGGTATTGAAGTTGGTGATAGTAAATTAGATGGATCTAAGACTACTATAGTTGCTAGTGGATCTCCTGTTGCAACAATTATATCATCTAAGAGTTTCAACAACTATACTTCTGCTAGATACCATGTCGAAATACATAATACAACAGACAGTACATATTCTGTCTTTGTAGTTGCAGCAAATGCTTGGGGTGGTAATAGTAATTACTCCAAATATAATAATCTATCTACTTCTGCAACTCCCAAACGTGATATTCGTGCCACAGATATGCTCGTAGCTGGCACAAGTTCACAACTCAGATTTACTCCATTAGCAAATAAAGCATATGTAGTAAGGGTATCTGAACTTGTTATTGATAAACCTGATTCTGTAGCTTCTAACGTAACGTTTACGATCTAATGTTCCAACTATCTTCGCTGAATAAGATATTCAATTCTGAGGGTGAGACTTTCTTGAAGAAATTCAAGTTAACTCATAAGGGAGATCCTATTTTTGCCCATAAATTTGTAGGATCAGATTCTAATGTATTATTACTAGGTTTAGATCAGTTTACTATAAAAAATCATTTTTATGTAACAGGTGAAAAGATAAAATATACAGATGTTGCTGGTAGTGGTCAAATTGGTATACAGCATGGTGTCAATGGTGTAGGTGCTGCAACTACACTACCAAGTGAAGTATTTGTAATCAAAGTAGATGAAGATCACTTCAAAGTTGCTGCAACAAAAGCATTAGCAGTATCAAATTCACCTATAGGGTTGACAACTGTAGGTTCTGGAAGTACCCATACTTTTTCTGCTATAAAGCAAAATTCTAAATGTGTGATTTCTCTTGATAATGTAATACAATCACCATTGTATCCTAGAATGGGTGGAGGAACAACACTAGCAGCTACTATACCAAATAGAGAAGTTTTATTTACGGATGCTCAAGGATATCAGAGATTTGATCTTATAAAAATTAATGATGAGGTGATGAGAATCCAAACAATTGGATTTGGTGGAATTGCTAATAACGTATTGGTTGATAGGGCATGGTTGGGAACTACGCAAGAAACACATGCTATTGGAGATGCTATCCAAAAGGTATATGGTGACTATAATATTATTGAGGACATGATACATTTTACAGATGTACCTTATGGTGGTAATAGACAAACAGTTGGTGTAAGTTCTATAAATTTTGATTTAGCAAATGATAATTTTACTGTTCTAACAGAATTGATTAGTACAGGTGATAAAGTAAAACTTAGATCAATCAATCCACCATCTCCTTTGAGTGGTAATGCTGATTATTTCTTGATAAAAAATGCTCCAAATAATTTTTCTTTTGCAGCAGATAGAGCAAGTGCTCTTATAGGAACCAAAATCAATTTAACAAGTGCTGGTATAGGAACACATAATCTTTTATTTGCTGATGTACTTAGAGGTAGTTCATTCCAAGGAAGATCATTTATAAGAAGTGATTATACTGGCAATAATGTATTTGATGATGTTTCTGATCAATTTACTGGTATTGGTAAAACCTTTACTCTGAAGAAGAATAATGCTAATACTATTGGAATCGGTACTGATTACGGTGCTGTATTAATAAACAATATATTTCAGCAACCAGATACTGATTATGAATTTGTAGATTCTCCTTCACCTGGTATTACATCAGTAACCTTTACTGGTAATGCTATTGCTGGTTTTAATGAGAGATATAGTGATTCAAATGTAAATGCTAATAGGTTACCTAGAAAAGGTATTATTGCTGATATAACCAATACAAATGGTTTTGGATATCAACCTCAAACAGTAGGTATAATAACTGCTAAAGTATCTGCTGGTGGTACTATTTCTAGTGTTTCTCTTGGTTATACTGGTACTGGATATAGAGGAACTGGTCTTACAGTACCAAAATTTAGAATTGTTGGTGGACAATCAGTTACTTCTGCAGGTGGTACTTTCTCAGTTGTAGATGGATCTATAAAGGATATATTCTTAGATGATGGAGGATCTGGGTATTATATTTCTAGTGTTACAGATGCTGCATATAACAATCAAACTGGATTGACTACAGTTACAACTTCTGCAGATCATGGATTGTCTACGGGAGATAGAGTTCAGTTACAAGGTATAGCATATACATGTACTTACTCTGGATCTAAGACAATTACTAATGCGAAATATGATAACACCTCAGGTATTATGACAGTTACCACTGCTACTAATCATGGATTGGGAGTAGGTAGTGGAGTTATAATAACTGGTCTTGGTATGACATGTCAGTTAGATAATGGTGCTTCAACTCATACTTATCCTAGAACTACAGATCCATATTATGCTGGTTCTGTAATTATATCTAAAACTGCTCAGACATTTACTATTCAAGTTGGTCCTTCTACTGTACCAACTTTTTATAAAACAGGCGGTAGATCTCAGGGTGCTCTTCTTGCACCTAGACCATATGATAAGAATGCAACTTCTTTTGAGGTAACTGTTGTTGATAATACTAAGTTCCAAGTAAATGCTGGAACAACAACTGCACATCATTGGTATAACAGAGGTGGGTTAGTTCATAAACCATTCAATGTTTCTGTAGATGCTCCAGTTGCTTATGATGATATAAAATTGATTAGTGGTAGTACTGGTATTGGTGCTTCTGTAACTGTAAAAATCGGTGCAGGAAGTAGTATAGAAGATATTGTCATAACAAATACTGGATATGGATATACTGTAGGAGAGAATTTATCTATTGCAGGTATACCAACAGATTCTAGTGCTGGTACTAATTTTGTAGCAACTCAATTTACTGTAAAAGAAACTCAAGATGATGAGTTTGCTGCATGGGTATTTGGTAAGTTACAAATTCTAGATGATTTTTCTAGTGAGTTTGATGGTAAGAAAACTCAATTTACAATAAAAGAAAATAACAAGTCAATTAGTATAGAAAAAATTCCTGGTTCCCCAATTAGTTTGGATGATGTATTATTGATTTTCTTAGATGATGTATTACAAAAACCAGTTACATCATACGAGTTTACTGGTGGTACACAGATCAAATTTACTGAAGCACCTAAGTCTGGATCTAAATTACAAGTTCTATTCTATAGAGGAACAGATGCTGACATATCATCAGATACTGCTATACAGGAAATCAAGAAGGGTGATAGTCTAAAGATAATGTCTTCACCTCAGATGAAGAATATAGTACCACAAGATAAGAGAATTGTTAGAGAAATAATCTCAAGAGATACTCTTCAAACTACACTATACAAAGCACAAGGTATTACTAATGCTGTAAGTCCTAAGAGACCTGTTACTTGGTGTAAGCAAAGAGATGATATGTATGTTGATGGTGTTAGGGTAAGTAAAGCAAGAGACATCTATGGTGGTAGAGTATTCCCTGCTGCAAGAATAATAAAGGATATTGGTCTCAATGATACTGCTGTATATGCTGATTCTGGATCACTGATATTTTCTAAAGCAGAAGCACCTGATATTAATGAGTTTGCAATTAAGATAATAGACGGGGAGAAAAATGATATTGGTTTTGGTACTACTGGATTTACTAATCCGATAGTAGAAAAATCAACTGTCACCGTTAGCGGTGATGCTGGTTCTATTGTTGGAATAGGTTCAACGGTAAAAGGAATTCAATTTGAATTCTATATACCATTAGATTCTCCTATGAGGGAGAACCAGTATGGTGGTCTAACTAAGACTGGTATCTCTACTGGAGATTACTTTGTTGTTACTAGATCAAACGTAGGTGCAGGGGTAACTGTAAAATCTGGTATTGGCACAAACTTTGAGACAGTTGGAATTGCAACACAATTCCTTGATGGTGTCTATCAGGTGAGTCACCTCACACAGGTGGGTTCTGGTCAAACGATGAGAGTCCACGTTGAGATTGAATCAGGTCATGGATTGAACTTTACAGGATTGACTTCGGGTGTAGGTGCTTACTATGGTTCCTATAGTTGGACTAAATTTAACACAGGAACTGTTGGTTTTGCCTTTACTACAAATACGCAGAATGGTCTAACTGGACTATCAACTGCGGCTCATATAGTAAGATCTACTAAGTTACTTCAAGATTACACATAAATAAACAAAAAGTTTCAAAATAATGCCAGCCGTCATCACGGATCAGATTAGGGTTTTGAATGCGACGAATTTCGTAAGCGGAATTTCGACGAGTGATAACAGCTATTATGTTTTTATTGGACTTCCAAATGCAACAGATGTTGCTTCCGATTGGAACACTAATACGCCATCACCTATCGATAATTTCGATAATCACGATAGTATCTACGATACCCTGATATCTGCCAAAAAGATTAACAGTACTGACGTACTACGAGTTATCAAAAAAATAACTTGGGAAACAGGAACGATATATGAAATGTATCGTCAAGATTATAGTATCAATAACTTGAGCAAGCAGACAAGCTCAACAAGTTTATATGGTGCTAATTTCTATGTAATGAATAAAGACTATCGAGTCTATGAGTGCATTTTCAATGGAGCTGCTCCAGCCAATAGTGGTAAAGGCATTATATCACTACAGGAACCAGTTCATACTGATCTTCAACCTCGATTAGAAAGTGACGGTTATATTTGGAAGTATCTTTATACTATCAAACCAAGTGATATTATCAAATTTGATAGTGCTGATTATATACCTGTACCTGATAGTTGGGCAACTAACACTGATGTATCAGATGTAAGAAATGCTGCTGTTGATGGTAAGATAGAGTGTGTAGTTGTAGAGAATACAGCTGCTGCAGCATATCAGTTCAATGGTACAAAAAACAATGTACCCATCAAAGGTGATGGTCAAGATGGATTAGCATCTGTTACATTCATCAACGGTAAACCAGATTCAGTTCAGGTTACCAATGGTGGAACAGGATATAGTTTCGGAACTCTAGATCTTGATAGTGTTGTAACAGGTACTGGTGCTTCATTCTCAGTCATTGTACCTCCACCTGGCGGTCATGGTTCTGACATATACAGAGAACTTGGTGCTAACAAGGTTCTCATCTATTCTCGAATTGAGAATGCTGATGTAACAAACCCAGATTTCCCAACAGGAAACCAGTTTGCTCGTATCGGTATTATCGAAAACCCTGAAATATTTGGCACAACTAATCAACTGACTGCTGCTAGTGCATCAGGTGTTTATGGTCTACGTCTTGCAGGTGTTGCTGCAACTAGTATGAGTGTTGCTGTTGACGGTGACGTAACACAAACTATTGGAATCGGATCAACTGCAATCGGTAAGATTGTTGGATATGATGCGGTGACTAAAACATTACAGTATTGGCAAGACAGATCCCTTGCGTTGGATACGAGTACAGGCAGTAAACCTACCTATGGATACCGTCTAAATAAATTCACGTCATCACCAGGTGCAGGTGGTAATACAAACGTAACTGTTACTACAACAACAGGTACAGCAACATTACCAATAGACACTGGTTTTACTGGCGTTTCAACAACTGTCAATTCAAGAACTTATTACTTTGGTCAATCCTATACAACTGGATTGGCAAACCCAGAGATCAAAAAATACTCTGGTAACATCATATACATTGATAATAGACCTGAAGTGACAAGAGCAACAAACCAAAGAGAAGATATCAAAATCATCTTAGAATTCTGATACAATGCCACAGAACACCAACTTAAATGTCAGTCCATACTTTGATGATTTCGATTCGTCAAAAAATTATAATCGAGTCCTCTTCAAACCTGGCACACCCGTACAAGCACGGGAATTAACAACTCTTCAATCTATTCTGCAGGGACAGGTTGAACAATTCGGTAAACATATTTTCCGAGAGGGATCAATGGTGATCCCTGGCGTATTCAAATACGACAACCAATACACTTCTGTAAAAGTAGAGTCTACATTTTTTGGTGTTCCTGTAGAACTATACTATAAGAAATTGATTGGTTTGAGTATAAAGGGTAAGACATCTGGTATCACTGCTAAAGTTGTAAAGGTAATACCTGCTACTGAGTCTGTAACAAGTAATACAACTCTATTCATCAAGTATGAAAAAACATCTGATGATTATTTGAATGATCAATTTCTTGATGGAGAAAATCTAATAACACTAGCAGATTTTACTTATGGATCAACAACCATATCAAATGGATCTGATTTTGCTACTGCTCTAAATTCTAATGCTTCATCTGTAGGATCTGCATTTACAATTACAAGAGGTGTGTGGTTTGCTCGTGGAGCATTTATTGAAGTATCACCAGAGACGATAATATTAGATCAGTATGATAACAAACCATCATACAGAGTAGGATTCAATGTAAAAGAAGAGATTGTAACTGCTGTTGATGATTCTAGTTTATATGATAATGCTTCTGGATTCTCTAACTTTACTGCACCTGGTGCAGATAGATTAAAGATCAGTCTAGTTCTTAGTAAGAAAGATATAGATGATTTTCAAGATGAAACTTTTATTGAATTACAGAGATTAGATAAGGGTGGTGTTAAAAAGATAATTGATAAGACTCTTTATGGAGAGTTAGCAAAAGAATTTGCAAGAAGAACATATGATGAAAGTGGTAACTATTATGTTACTAAGTTTGATCTAGAAGCAAAAGAATCTCTAAATGACAGGTATTCTGTCTTTGGTGCATTCTACACTGGATCAAAAACTAACGAAGGTAATACTCCTTCTAAGGACTTGATGTGTGTTCGTGTAGGTCCAGGTAAAGCATATGTCAAGGGATATGAGGCCAACTCATACGGTTCTCATTTTGTTGACATTGAAAAACCAAGAACTACTAATTTAGTTGAGTCATCTGCTATTCCATTTGAAGCAGGTAATAAGATAAGAGTAAACAATGTACTAAATGCTGCTCAGATCAAGCTGAATGCTGCTACATCAGACTTTGTTGATCTTCGTAGTGCAAGACTTGCTTCTAACAAATCAACTGCTGCAGGGGATTCTATAGGTCGTGCAAGAGTATATGATTATAAATTGCAGAATGCAGGTTATTCAGGGGTAGCTAGTGTATTTGAATTATACTTATTTGATATTCAGACTGATACATCTCTTACAATAAACCAAGCACATACAATAGCACTACCTGCTGTAATTGAAGGTGCACGTACTGGTGCTAGAGGTTATCTTCGTTCTGCAGTATCCAATTCTACAACTGTCACATTACATCAGGTTTCTGGTCAGTTCATGAAAGATGAACAGATCAAAATCAATGGTACATTAGATGGTAGAGTTATTACTGCTGTTACTGAGTATAGTATCAATGATGTGAAGTCAGTAAGATCTACTGCTGCTAGTAGAACATTTGCTGCAGACGTAGTTTTAGAGACTAAGAAAGATCTTACAGGACGTACATTCAGTATAACCAGTGGTGGTACTGTTACTAGTGGTACTACTGGTTGGGTCAAGAATTTCAAGATAGGAGATGTTGTTGCATATAATGGAACTCAAAATGATATTACTTACAACGTTGTAAGTGCTGTTAGTCCTACAGCTAATAATATTACTGTAGTTGCTGCTCCAAATACAGTTGCTGGTGTTTGTCATAAGGCACTGCCAGGTTCTACTATTACTGTTAGTGACGTAAAGATTGTTGCAGGTAAAGTGAAAGGATCTAAGAGTGGATTCTTATATGCAGCTTTACCAAATACTAATGTAGAGTCTGTAGATCTTACCGAATCTACAATATCAATTAGAGTAGAGAATACAGGGCAAGCAACAAATGGTTCTGGTCAGATGGATTTACCATCCTTGACAGGAACTGATTTAGTATATGCTCCATTTGATGAAGAAAGATATAATGTTGTATATTCAAACGGTACTGTAGAAACACTGACAACAGATCAGTTTGCTTTGACTAGTGGTGGTAAGGGTGCAACTATATCTGGTCTTACTACAGGTCAGAGTAATGTAGTTGTACATAGTACACAACAGAAATCTAAGGTAAAGTCTAAACAGAAACAACTTACTAGAGAAGCAACTGTTCTTATCACAGGTTCTAATCGTAACTATTCTGGTGTTAGTACATCTATTACAGATGGTTTAACTCCTAGTGGAGTATATGGTTTGAGAGTTCAGGATAGAGAAATATCTTTAGGTGTACCTGATGTAGTATCAATTGCTGCTGTATTTGAATCATCAGGGACTGGGGTTCCTACTGTTCCATCAATGACTCTTGGATCTTATAATGGTCCTAATGCTAATAATACTGATCTAATTTTAGGTGAGATTGGTATAGGTAAGAGTTCTGGTGCTGCTGCAATGGTTCTTGCTAGAAGTGGTACAAACGCAGTTGAAGTACTATACAAAAATAATAATACCTTCAAAGTAAATGAAGAAGTTACTTTCCAAGAAAGTGGTGTAAGAACTATTCTAGCATCTTCTACGCCAGGTGATAAGAACATAAGAAAGAACTTTATACTAGACACTGGACAGAGATCTGAATATTATGACTTTGGTAGATTGGTCAGAAAACAAGATTTTCCAGAACCACAAGGACAGTTGAAGATTTACTTCGATCATTATGTAATCAACTCAGAAGATTCTGGTGACTTTGTAACTGCAAATAGTTACACTAAGGATCAGTTTGATACTGTTCCATCATTTGAGAATGTACCTAACACTGATGTTGTAGACTTGAGACCTAGGGTCGCTGCTTATTCTGGAACTAAATCACCATTTGAATTTGATTCAAGAGTATTTACTGGTGGTGGTCAATCACCTTCTGTTTTAGTATCTGATGAGAATATAAACTTTGATTACAATCATTACCTAGGTAGAATTGATAGATTGTTTATCAATAGAAATGGATCATTTACTGTACAAAAAGGTACACCTGCTGTAAAACCAGTTGAACCAGAGACTATTAGTGATTCATTTGAGTTAGCAAGAATTGATTATAAACCATATGTTTATGATGCTACAAAGGAAGTAAAAATTACTTTCCGTGCTAATAAGCGTTATACGATGAAGGATATTGGTAAACTTGAGACTCGTATTGAGAGTCTTGAGGAAACTACTTCCTTATCATTACTAGAAGCTGCAACTGAAAGTCTTGTTATCACTGATCCTACAACAGGTCTTGATAGATTTAAGAATGGTTTTGTTGTTGATCCTTTCAATGACTTCAATGTGGCAGATAAGACTGTTCCATTCTTGAAGTATGATATCGATGATGGTAAGTTAGTTTCAAGAAAGAAAAAGGATAGTATTGATCTTCTTATTGGATCGGGTGCTATTGTTGGAACTAATGGAACTCCAGATCTTACTGTTGATCCAAGATATGCAACTGACCTTGCATCACCTAACATCAAGAAAACAGGTGATCTTGTAACTCTTAATTATGAAGAGGTTATTGATAGATCTCAACCATTTGCAACTAGAGTTGAGAACGTAAACCCATATATGATGAGAAGTTGGAGAGGTAATCTTACACTAAACCCCGAATCAGATATCTTTATAGAAAATGAATTTGTTGTAGAAGACGGTGGTATAGGTTTCTCTAACGATATTATTACAACTGAAGAGTCTATTCCTGATATGAGGGAACAGAATATTCAGTTCATTGGTACAAGACTCAAGCCAGGTACTAATCATTTCAACCTGTTTGCAGGTAATGATATGTTGGATATTGACAATCGTACTATACCAAAATTATTAGAAGTAACACCTATACAAGGTGCATTCCAAACAGGTGAGACTGTAAATGGATATGCAGTTTCTGTTCAGAATGCTAGTCAAGGAACTGATCTAAGATTTAGATTAGCAGCACCAAACCATAAAGATGGTCCTTTTGCTAATCCAACAATCACATATCCAAACAACCCATATGCTGCTAATGTTGGTTTATCATCCTCATATTCAGAAACTACAACAGTTCTAAACATTGACACTGCTTCTCTTTCTCAAAAGTCAGATGCAAACTTCTTTGGATTTGCTACTGTTGGTATGAGATTGGTTGGTGAGACCAGTGGTGCAGAAGCAGAAATAAGTCAAATAAGATTGATTACTGATGACTTCGGTGCTGTTATTGGTTCATATTATATTCCACCTAATTTTGCTCAGAACGGTACTAACACTGCTCTATTGACAAGTTTATTACCATCTGATGAAGTACCTGCTCTAAACTTCTCTCGTGCTGCTGCTGATCATTTTTCAGAAGGAACTCTTATTACAGAAACAAGTATTGAGAGAGTAGAACCTGCTCCACCAGTTATACCACCTCCAGTTATTATTGAGATAACTGAGATTATTGATAATACAGTTACTATCATCCAACCAATTCTTACTCAGTTTGAAACGGATGATGACCCACTAGCACAGACATTCCAAGTAGAAGAAACACCTGGTATCTTTATGACATCAGTTGATATGTTCTTCCAGAGCAAGTCAGAAACAATACCACTTGATCTAAGAGTGGTAGATGTGGTAAATGGTTATCCATCAAGGAATATAGTAAAGAATGGACGAGTGATATTAGAACCTGATCAGGTCAGTATATCATCAGATGCTACTATACCAACTAAATTCACATTCCCATCACCAATATACTTACCAACAGGTGAATATGCATTTGTTGTTGTAACTGCAACATCTGAATATAACCAATGGATTTGTCAAATTGGTGAAGCAGATATTACTACATCAACTGAATCTGAGTTAGGTAAAGTTATTGTTACTAAACAGCCAAGTATTGGATCTCTATTCAAAGGTCAGACTGCTGGAACATGGACTCCATCACAGTTGGAGGATATGAAGTATGTTGCATATAAGGCAAAATTTGTAACTGATCCTGGTACACTTAGGATGTATAATCCTCAGTTGAATAACTTTGGTTCTAGAAATAAGTTACCTGAGAACCCAATTGAAACATATGCTAAGAGAGTGACTGTAGGTCTAACTTCTTCTATTGCAGTTACAGGTGCTGACGTTGGTTCTGTAATTACACAGACTTCTAACGCTTCTGCTCGTGGTGTCGTTGCTGATAAGTTATCACATCTTGGACAGGCTGCAAATACATTATCAGTCACAAATGCTGGTAGTGGATATGAAAATGGTACTTATAGTACAGTAAACTTTGTAACCTCTACAGGTAGTGGTTCTGGTGCTGTGGGTGTTGTTACTGTTGCTGCAGGTGCTATAACTGGTGCTACAGTCAAAGGTTATAATACTGGTACTGGTTATCAGATTGGTGACACACTTACTGCTGCACTTGGATCGAAGGGTCTTGGACAGAATTTAGTTGTAACTGTTGGTGTTACTACAGCAGCTAATTCACTTATTCTTACTAACTGTGAGGGTACTTTTGATACTACAAATACAATTATATCTGATGGGACTACACTTCCTAATATCAAACCTAGCACAGTTGTAACAAACACGGATCAATATGATGGATTACATTTCAGAGTAACTCATCCTAATCATGGAAACCATTCCATCAGTAACAGAGTTGATATTGATAATATTACTGGTGATAGTGTACCAACTAAACTAACTGTTGGATATGCTCAGAGTGTTACAACTGCAGTAAGTGTAGGAAGTAGTACTGGATTCAACTGGTTTGAAGGTGCTCAAGTATCAGCAAGTAATCCTGGTTATGCTCTTATTGGAGATGAAATAATCAAATACACTACTGTTGGAACTAACCAACTAACTGGTACGATCACTAGAGGTGTTGATGATTCATTTGCCAAGACACATGAAATAGATGCTCCAGTTCAGAAATATGAATTATCAGGTGTATCTCTTCGTAAGATCAATGCAGAACATCAATTAACCAATGCTACATCCAGCATACAAGACAATATAACACTTGATTCTTATGTGGTAAAACTTACTGGTTCTACTGTCTTTACTAAGGATAAGAATGGTGGTGGAGACAGAGGTAGGGCATCTACAAACATACAGTTCGAGAGTCTTGAACCTAATATTGCACACAGTCTACCAGAAGGAACTTCTATAGATGCAGCTGTAAGAACTACTGCTGCTACAAGTGTAAGTGGTAATGAAACTTCCTTCTCGGATAAAGGATACTCACCTGTTTCTTTAGTTGGTGAAACAACATTCCCTGAACCAAGAATGGTTGCATCTAAGGTCAATGAAGATTCACAGATGACTGCATTACCTGGATCCAAATCATTTACATTCGATATGGTATTCAGTACAGATGACGAGAATGTATCTCCAGTTGTTGATGTATTCAAGAGTTCAGTTCTAACTGAATCTTCTAGAGTAAACTCACCCGTATCAAATTACTCAACTGATAGTAGAGTTAATACTCTAGATGATCCACATAATAACTTGTATCTAACCAAGGTAATCAAATTAGAGAACCCTGCATCATCATTGAAAGTTCTATTTGCTGCATACAGACCAGCAGCTGCAGATATAAGAGTTCTTTATAGACTCCAAAGATCTGATTCAGACGAACTTGATAAGGTATTTGAACTATTCCCTGGTTATCAAAACCTTGATTCTAGTGGTGGTGTTATAGCACCTGCTAATAATAATGGTCAAGCAGATAGAAAGATTAGTGCAAGTCTTGAAGATCAGTTTATTGAATATGAATATTCAGTTGATGATCTACCTCAGTTTACTGGATTCCAAATCAAGGTTGTTCTTTCTTCTACCAACCAAGCAGAAGATCCCGAATTATTAGACTTCAGATCAATAGCGGTAGCATAGTGAAAAAAGCAAAGGTAACAGATCATAAAAATCTGGTAAGAGATCTCTCAACAACAGCAATAGTAAATACGGATACTATTGCTTATGAGAGATATGTTAGAGATAGAGACTCTAGACTAAGAACTCAAAGTGAGATTGATAGACTAAGATCTGAACTAGATGAAATAAAATCATTACTTCTCAATAAATAGATATAGTAATAGTGGAATCATATGGCAGTTCCAAGAGTCAATATCGAAGTTGAGCAGGGAACTGATTTTGAGGCAACATACAATGTTACTCAATCTGACGGATCAGCACTCAACTTAACTAACCACAGTTTATCTGCAAAGATGCGTAAGCATCATAGTTCTGCAGGTTATGTTGGTTTTGGTGTGACTTTTGGTAGTACACCTACTGATGGTGAGATTACTATTTCACTAACTGATGTTCAGTCAGGAATAGTTACTGCTGGAAGATATAATTATGATATTCTTATCACTAATGATATTAATGGTAAGAAAGAGAAAGTTATTGCAGGTCAGGCATTAATCAATCCAACTATAACATAATGGCATATAAGGTATCTTTACAACCTGGTTCAACCAATAATATCAAGTTGCAACAAACAGGTGTTATTGGTACTTCTGGTGGAGGTAACTTTACTATCAAATTAGCTGGTGGAGGAGCTGGAGGAACCGTGGCAAGAAACTTAACTGAACTTGGTGATATTAGTACCGATGGTGCCCAGAATAGATGGGTATTAATATTTGATCAACCGAGTGGAACATTTAAATTTGTAAATCCAGATGAAGTAGTAGACGCTGCAGTTGGAGCAAACACCGTACCTGGTGGAGCACCTACTGGTACTGGATTATCAACAGATACAATAGACTACTTAGATGAAGTATTGGATGATAGGGTAGATTTGGATGGTGGAACTTTTTAAGATATAAATATTTTGGACTGTATATACAGTTGATTACGGTATATACCGAAGATGCGAAGGTGGCGTAAACAATACAAAAACTTATAGATGGCATCCCCCATTCTACAGTTTAAGAGAGGTAATTTTTCAAACCTCCCTGGACTGCAAGCAGGTGAACCTGCACTGACGGTGGATAAGTTTGACCTGTATGTGGGTATAGACTCCACTACTGGTGCTAATAAACTTATCGGTTCACATCGTTATTGGACAAGAGAAACTACTACTGCAGGTTCTGGAGTTAACCTCGTAGAAGGTAGTAATAACGGAAGTAATAAAATAACTCTAAAGGCACCAGGTAGTGTAACTTCAGATGTTACCTATACCTTGCCAGGTGCTGCAACTAATCTCGGATTCTTGAAATCTGATGCTAGTGGTAACTTATCATGGGATACTAACCCAGGTAGTTCTGGTGTTACAGCAATTAGTACCTTAGATATAGACGGTGGTACAGATATAGGTGCTGACATAGTTGATGCAGACCTATTAATAGTTGATGATGGTGCTGGTGGTACTAATAGAAAGAGTGCTGCTAGTAGGGTAAAGAAGTATATCTATTCTGCTGCTTCTGGAGATGCTACTGCTAGTGATAGTGGAGCAATTACACTTGCTGCTTCTGGTGTATCTGCTGGAACAGTTGGATCTGGAAGTGCAATTCCTGTTATTACAGTAGATGCTAAAGGTAGAATAACAAATACTTCTACTGCTTCCATTGATACTACTGCTATCTCTGAAGGAAACTCAAGTGTTACTGTTGATGACAGTGGTACTGGAACTATTGTAGCAGCAATTGATGGATCTACTCATACAACATTCGCTGCTGCTGGAATTACTTTAGCAACAGGTTCCTTCAACGGTTCGGTTGCTGGTGCTACTGCTGGAACTCTTCCACTTACTGCTGTAGATATCGACGGGGCAACCGCAACTACTACAGTCGCAGATGCTGACCTATTGGTCATTGATGATGGTGCTAACGGTACAAATAGAAAAGTAACTGCTACAACTCTAAAGGATTACTTCCTTGGTGGTGGTGCAGGTGCTAACTTTACTGCTATAAACGTATCAGGCATCACAACTGCTGGAGAGTTAGATGCTACTACATTAAAAGTTTCTGGTATATCTACATTTACTGGAATAGTTGACATCAATGGTGCTATAGATGCAGACGGTGGTGCAAACATAGCTGGTGGTGAAACAGTTCTTTCATCTGCTACAGTTAGTGATCTAACTGATAACCGTGTTGTTATAGCTGGTACTTCAGGTGCTCTTGAAGACAGTGGTAACCTAACATTTGATGGTTCTACACTAGGACTAACAGGTGCTCTTACTGCTTCTGGAACTGTTACTGCTAACGGTGCATTCGTTGCTAACGGTAACGTAGACCTAGGTAACGCAACATCTGATACAATCACCCCTACAGGTAGATTTGATGCTGCTCTTGTACCTGCAACTGACGGTGCGATTGACTTAGGTACATCAGCACTTGAATATAAAGACTTATACATTGATGGTACTGCTCATATTGACACACTAGATGTTGATATCAATGCTACCGTTGCTGGTACTTTAGGTGTTACTGGAGAAACAACTCTAGCATCTGCTACTGTATCTGATCTAACAGACAACAGAGTTGTCATAGCTGGTACTTCAGGTGCTCTTGAAGACAGTGGTAACCTAACATTTGATGGATCTACTCTTTCTGTTACTGGTGCTGTAACTGGTACAGGTAACGCAACTATAGGTGGAAATTTAGATGTAAACGGTTCTGCACATGATATTGCAGGGCAATTAACATTAGCAAACCCACCAAGAAATTCTGATGGTGGTGTTATAGCACAAGTTGGTGCTATCAAGAACACAGGTCATGCTGGTCTTGTTACTGCATTCAAATTTACTGGAGCTGGTGTAGATACTTACACAGTATCAAACGGAATAGCAGACGTTGCACTTAGTGGTGTTGCTGCTACTACCTATACTACATCAGAGACAACAACTGCAACTCAAGGTCAAACTGCTATTACAGTTTCTGCTGGTTATACCGACGGATTCATTGAAGTATATCACAACGGTGTAAGACTAATCACTGGTGAAGACTATACTGAGACTAATGCAAACACAGTTACCTTGGCAGCACCTGGTGCTACTGTAGGTGACACTATTGAAACTGTTGCATGGAAGTCACTGGGTAATGTTGTTAATATAGCATCTCTGAAAACAGCAGGTAACCTTACTGTATCTGGTATTGCTACGGTCACAGGACTGCTGGATGCCAATGGTGGTGCATCTATTGACAATATTCAAATAGGTGTAACTGGTGATAATGAGATTGATACTGCTTCTGGCAACCTAACAATTGACTCAGCAGGTGGTACTACAACTCTAGACGATAACGTTATTGTTAGTGGTAACCTTACAGTCAACGGTACACAAACAATCATCAACTCTACTACTGTTAGTATTGATGATAAAAACTTCCAAGTAGCAACTGGTGCTGCTGATGATGCTGCTGCAAACGGAGCAGGTTTCACTGTAGACTCTGGTGACGGAGATAAGACTTGGAACTTTGAAGCAACTGGAGACAACTGGGGATCTTCTGAAAACATCAACCTTGCATCAGGTAAGGTATTGAAGGTCAACAATACTTCTATATTGAGTGCTACTACTCTAGGGTCAAGTGTTGTAAACAGTTCTCTAACATCTGTTGGAACACTTGCAACTGGTGTTTGGAACGGTACAGCAATTAATGATGACTATATTGGTACTATTGACAATGCTAATAAGGTTTCATTATCAGCACTGAATATTGATGGTGGTACTGACATTGGTGCTGACCTAGTTGACGCTGATGAGGTTATTGTTGATGATGGTGGTGGTGGAACTAATAGACGTTCTGATCTATCCAGAGTCAAGAAGTATATCTATTCTGCTGCTTCTGGAGATGCTACTGCTAGTGATGCAGGTGCAATTACTCTTGCTGCTTCTGGTGTAACTGCTGGAACTGTTGGATCATCAACTGCAATTCCTATCCTTACTATTGATGCTAAAGGTAGAGTTACAAACACATCTACTACAGCAATTGACCAGACATCTATTGCACAAGGCAACTCTAGCATTAGTGTTACTGACACTGGTACTGGAACTGCAACAGTTACAATTGATGGAGCAACCCATTCAGCATTCGCTGCTGCTGGTATTACACTTAGTCAGGGTTCATTTGTAGGTAACCTAACTGGTAACGTTACAGGTAACACTTCTGGTTCTTCTGGATCTTGTACTGGTAACTCTGCTACTGCTACTGAAGCAACAAACGTTACAGTTTCTGCTAATAATGCAACCAACGAGACTGTTTATCCATTATTCGTTGATGGTGCAACTGGAACTCAGGGTGTTGAAACTGACACAGGATTTACTTATAATCCTTCAACAGGTGCTCTTACATCTACAACATTTGTAGGTAACCTAACTGGTAACGTAACAGGTAACACTAACGGTACTCACACTGGATCTCTATCAGGTGCTACTGCTGGAACTCTTCCACTTACTGCAGTTGATATTGATGGTGCTACAGCAACAACTACGGTTGCTGATGCTGACCTAATGGTTATTGATGATGGTGCAAATGGCACAAACCGTAAGGTAACTGCTACAACTCTAAAGGATTACTTCTTAGGTGGTGGTGCAGGTGCTAACTTTACTGCAATCAATGTATCTGGTATTGGTACTGTTGGACAGGCAGATGCTACTACATTGAAGGTATCTGGTATATCTACATTTACTGGAGCAATAGATGCTAATGGTAATGTTGATGTTGCAGGTAATACAGTATTAAATGGTAACGTAGACTTAGGTAATGCTACTGGAGACACTATCACTGCTACTGGTAGATTTGATAGTGATCTAGTTCCTTCTACTGATAATGCAAGAGACTTAGGTGCTTCTGGATTAGAGTGGAAAGATCTATATCTTGATGGTACTGCTAACATTGATTCACTTGTAGCAGATACTGCTGACATCAATGGAGGTACTATAGATGGTACTGCTATTGGTGGTGCTTCAGCATCTACAGGTGCATTTACAACTATATCAGCATCTTCAACATTAGGAGTTACTGGTACAACCACATTATCGGGAGCACTTGTTGCAAATGGTAATGTAGATCTAGGTAATGCTACTTCCGACACTATTACTGCTACAGGTAGATTTGATAGCGATTTACTTCCTTCTAGTGATGGTGCTAGAGATTTAGGATCATCGGATCTTGAGTGGCAAGATCTATTCATTGATGGTACAGCAAACATAGATGCTCTAGTTGCTGATACTGCTAAGATCTCAGATCTTACATCAGGTCGTGTTGTATTAGCTGGTACATCTGGTGAAATAGAAGACAGTGGTAACCTAACATTCAACGGTTCTACTCTTGCTGTTGCTGGTAACATTACAGCCAATAATGGTGCTACTATAACTGGTGCTGAGACAACTCTAGCATCTGCTACAGTTAGTGACCTAACAGACAACAGAATTGTTATTGCAGGTTCTGCTGGTGCTCTTGAGGATAGTAACAATCTAACATTTGATGGTACAACTCTTGCTGTTACTGGTAACCAGACTACAAGTGGTAACCTAACAGTTAGTGGAAACCTCACCGTCAACGGTACAACTTCTCAAATCAATACGGTTAACACAACCATTGAGGACGTACTACTTGAATTACAAGTCGTAGACGGATCTGCTCCTAGCTCTGATACCAACAAGGACGTTGGTGTTATAATGAACTACTACAGTGGTTCTGCTAAGAAAGCAGCAATGTACTGGGATGATAGTACTGGAAGATTTGTCTTCTCTGCTGTTGCTACTGAAAGTGGTGGAGTTCTTACTAACACTACTTCTGGTGGATTGGAAGTTGGATCTTTATTCTTGAATGATTGTGCAGGTACTACACAGGTAATTTCCTGTTCTGGAACTACACGTTCACTAGAGAATATAAGCATCGATGGCGGTACATTTTGATGACTAAATAAGGGGGAGTTGACTTCCCCTTATGAATGAAGAACAAGTGACTGCATTATTACAGATCTATCAAAATAGACTGAATGCTGCTACTGCTCAGAACGTTGCTCTAGAAGCAACAGTACAAGTTCTGCAGAATAAATTGGCACAACAGCAGCAACCACAACAACCTCCTCAAGGAGAATTTGAGGCTGCTTCTGTACCTGAACCTACACCTCCAAAAACTAGGACTCCACGGAAAAAATAGTGGAGTCCTATTTTAATGGAATCTGGCAAGACAAAAATTTTGAACGTCTTGAGTATTCTGGCTATCAGTTGGTCAATTATGTTAATGATCAGGCACCTTCTAGTGTCTTAGATATTGGTTGTGGTTACAATAGATTCAAAGGTAAAATAAAAAGACTTATTGGTATAGATCCATATAATGATCATGCTGATATAAAGATATCTTTAGAAGATTTTTATCCATCTCCAGCGTATGATATTGTACTTGCTTTAGGTTCTATAAACTTTGGTGACGAAACAACAATTGATTACCAAATGTCATTGATACATGTATTATTCAGAAAAGAAGCAATCTTTAGAGTCAATCCTGGTATACCACATGACTGGGCAGACGTAGGTGATATACATGGTATTGAGTGGTATCATTGGACTAAAGAGAAAATATATGCCATCGCAAACCAGTATAAATATAAAGTGAAGAAATTTGAAGAAGAATATGTTTCACATGGTCATCTTCGTTACTTCTTCATTTATACTAAATAAACTTGTAGATAGGAAAAATTAAAATGCTTTCTGGAACAGATTTCGTCAAGAAGATCAAGGAAGGAAACAGTGAGTTGTTTGAAGCATCACGCTCAAACGTTCGTCGTTTCTTCGCTTCTAAGCCAAGTGATGAGTATCTAGTTGAGCACTTCCGTGGACGTATGGTCAACGAAGCTCAGAACATGTACGCTATCGCTGGTCAAGTTGCATCCGCAGATCCTTCTACAGACGTAAAAGACTTAGAACTCCTTAGCCGTCAAGCTATGGATGAAGCAAAACACTTCCGTATGGTAAAGGAAGTTATCGAGCACATCACTGGTGAAGAACTAGATGTTGCTGCTGCATTCGCTGCAGAGGCAGAAAAGCCACAAGCGAAAGGTGCATCATTACTTGATAAGTACGAAGCATCAGAAGATGAAGCTGCACTTGCTGCATACCAATTGGTTGCAGAAGGAAGAGCAGAAGCAGTTTGGAATGAAATGGCAGATTGTGTAGAAGATAAGTTTATCTCTTCTCGCTATGCAACTATTGCTAAAGACGAAGGATTCCACTCAAACTTAGGTGGACGTTCACTTTCTAAACTTGTAGAAGGTAGCGAAGCACTTCAGTCACATGTTCTTTCTCTTGTTGAGAAAATGAGAGCAGATCTTCTAGAGATCAGCAACAAGAACACTGCTACTCCTCTTGCCGTTGTTTAAAAGGTTTACGACCTTTACGGATTTCATTATCTAACCAATGTTCCTTTATAGGAACTACATACTTATGGTTGGCATCAACAGTTACAAAATTGTTGATGCCTTCTGTTGTTACAGGGAATTCAAATAATCTACCAAGGTATTCGATATACTTTTCTTTCCATAAGAAGAATGCCTCATGGTCAATGAAGTGACATGTTATATCTTTGAAGTATTCTAATGCAGTATCCATAGTTACTTCACCACCAACACGTTTTTGTTGGAGTTCATTTATATTTCTATCTCTTACTATAAGAGCAATAATAGGTTGTACACCTAGCGATATCGCTTTCCGTGCAACCTCTTTTATTTTGGGAACTTGTCTAACACCATCATAGAAGAAAGGCACACTAACATTAGCACAGAAGAATTTACCTGGTGGGAATACCAATTGTTCTGGATGTACCCAATACTTAGCAAAGGGTTCTTCATCACTAGGAACCCAGTAGTTATCTTTTAGTGAATCCCATCCTTTTACACTGGGATGAGCACTTAGTAGTCTAGCAAATAGATGGTTACCAGAACCCTGAGGACCACATACAATCAATAATTTTTTCATTTTAGACAGAATAAGAAATCGTTTACTAGACTTTCTGATTTTTCTTTACCAAACTTACTAGCGAGATAACCACTCACAGGATCTAGTCTAGTCATATACTCATCAAAGTCTTTGTAGACAGTTACATCAGTTCCAGTTGGTTTCTCAGATTCTAGCATATCAATATAAACTTGGAGATACTTTTTGAACATATCGAGATGTTCATTCACCTCATTTGGTTTACAATATCTCACAAAGATATTATCAGAGAAGTGATTACCCTTCTCAAAGAAACGATAGTCTTCTGTTGCTACTGGCAATCCTTCTATACGATATGGATATTTTTCTTTAGGATGCTGAAAATCAAAAACTATAATAACTCTTTTCTCATTGAATGCCATTAGATCCATACCAAAACAAGGAAGATTACTTCCTGTCTTTGGATATGCTATACAGTTGAAGATGTCAGTATGTTTACCATTGGATATATCTACTTGTCTTGACTTGATTAGATATGGGTGAGAATGTTCTATAGCATTCAAGGTAGTTCCTTTACCTTCCCAGTTAGCCCACGAGTGTTCAAACTTCATGGGTAACATGCTTCTATAAGCACTTATGTATTCGTTCCACATACTCATAACATTAACAATGGCAAGGTTTGTCTCCACAGCAAGAAAGGTAATCTCCCCTTATACCTTCATTATAATTTTCAGTATTGGGATTTGATGGGAAAGGAATTCCTGTTTTGTTCCCATCATCTAGTAGATTATATTCTACGTAATTGATATATTTTGCATTAGCATCTTGTTCCAATATTTCATCTACTCTCTTATCATACCATGCTATTGGGAATCCTACATCTAATGACTTCAAATACTCTTGCTTATAGAGATAAAGCAATTCATAACTTAGAAATGTTGGACTATCAAATTGACCCAGTTGATCATAAAAATGTCTTACAGTTGACTCTTCCCTTATCCTCTGTTGCTGATTTTTCAATATAGTTTGATCCCTACCTATGACTAGGATCTTTGTTTTCAGACCCGACAATTGAGCATTTGTGCAAAACTGCACCACGTTTGGACACCATTTGGTCCCTTTACTTTCTATGCCAAGTGGGATACTTATAGAGGTAAAGTAATATTGACTTTGCGACCAGTCAAATTTATGCAGAGTGGACGGATCCTTCCAATACTCAGCAAAGGGTTCTGAAAAACGGTGAGCTTCCCAATAATTATCGAGTAGACTCTTCCAACCAAAAACGTCCTCGTGCAATGAGAAAATTTTGGACCAGAGGTGGTTGCCCGAACCTTGCGGTCCCGTTAGTACAGCGAGTGTTTTTGTCATCATAATCAGCACCTACACTAATTATAACATAAATAATCTGGACTGTATATACAGTCATCTTATAGGTATATACCGAATGTATTAAATGGCTGCCCCGACAATCAAGATAAAGCGTTCTGCAGTATCAGGGAACGCACCAACAACCGCCCAGTTAGAGCTTGGAGAATTAGCTCTAAACACGTATGACGGAAAATTATTTACAGAGATTAATACTGGTAGTCCATCAATAGTAGAAATAGGATCAAATCTCAGCACATTAAATGTATCTAGTACATCAGCTTTTGCAGGGACAGCATCTTTTGCAGGGGCAGTAAATATTGCAGGTGCAGCAGGAATTTCAGGTGCAACTACTTTTACTGGTAATGTTACTTTTGGTGGTGTCGGATCTAGTGGCGATAAATTCACATTTGCAGGAGATTATTATGATGCTAGATGGGATTATGATAATAGCCGTTTAGAATTTGATGATAATGCTAAAGCCACCTTTGGGACGGGTGAAGATTTTAGAATATATTATAGTGGAAGTAGTGCATATCTTGATAATCAGGGTGGTAATATCTACATAAGAAACCAAGCAGATGGTACAGATGATGGTGGTGACATCATTATGCAAGCTAAATCTGGTGAGTTTGGGTTGGTAGTATCAGATGATTCTTCAGTATATTTGTATCATGATGGATCAAATAAACTTAGTACACAAGGTTATGGAATATATGTAACAGGTCAAGTAGTTGCTAATAATGGAGCTACTTTTGAAGGTGATGTAAAATTTGATGGTGCTACTGCTGGAAGAGATATCTATTTTGATAGATCAGATGATGCATTAGAATTTCGTGATAATGCTAAAGCAATTTTCGGGACGGGATCTGACCTTTCCATATATCATTCGGGAAGTCATTCGTTTATTGATGATTCGGGAACGGGTAATCTAAAGGTTAGATCTAATAATCTTAGATTTTCTAATACAGACGAATCAAAGATATATGGTACATTTACACCTACATCAGTAGATCTTTATTATAATAATACAAAGCGATTTAATACTTCTGTCATCGGGGTGGAGGTAACGGGACATAGTGAACTTGATAATATAAAAAGTGTTGGTATTGCTACGTTTTCTAATAATGCAATACATGCAAATGTATATTCAACTGGTATATCAACCATATCTGGACTTAGGTTCCCGTCAAGTGACGGGAGTGAAGACCAAGCTCTTGTTACGGATGGTTCGGGAACGCTCAGTTTCAAGACTTTATCAGGTAGTGGTGGTGCTACAGGTACTGCTACAACTATATCTGCTGGTGTAACTACTGCAACTCAAGGTCAGACTGCATTTACTACAGTACATCCACATAATGATGGTACTACAGCCAGAAGTGTTCAGGTATTCATCAACGGTATCAAACAAAGACCTTCTGGTGCTGGTAACGCTACAAAAGATTTTACTGCATCATCAAACTCAACAATAACTCTTCATGGTGCTGCTACTCTTGGAGATGAAGTTAGAACTGTAGTTTATTATAATCATACTATTGATGAAGAGTATTTTACTGCAACAGAAGGACAAACACTCTTTACTCTGACAGGTAGTAGTGCTGCTCAGAAATATTTTAGGGTATATCTTAATGGAACAAAACTTAGAAATGGTACAGACTATGGTGTTGCTGCACCTGTAACATTATTATCTGCATGTAAAATAGGTGATCATGTAGAAATTGTTTGTGATGATGCAGAAGATGCTTTTGTAGCAACAGAAGCACAAACACAATTTACACCAACTGCTACAACTATAACAGAAGATAATATGCAAGTGTTTATGAATGGTGTTCAATTATCACCTACAATTGATTATAGTATTGGTGACCCTGCTGTTACCTTTGCAGATGCTATTGCTGCAAATGTTGGTGATCAGGTAGATGTTTGTATTCGACGTTCATAAATACATAAAAAGTAGGTTATAACATGGCGAACCCTGCTACAAGACAGGAATTAGTAGATTATGCTAAGAGGCAATTAGGTTATCCTGTTTTGGAAATCAACGTTGCTGATGAGCAGGTAGAAGACGCTTTAGACGATGCTATCATTCTATATCAAGACCGTCATATGGATGGTGTTGAAAAGATGTATTTGAAGCACAAGATTACTGAAGATTTTGTCAATAGTATACAGGCAAGTAATCAAGATGGTGCTGAACATAGCATTGGTATTACTACTACAACTAGTCCTAGTGTATCCATTACTGGTGTAGGTACTACTACTTTTGGTTTTGTAGAGACACAGAATTTTATTCAAGTACCAGATGCTGTTATAGGTATCGAGAAAGTTTGGAAGGTTGACAGTCGTGCTATAGCGTCTAACATGTTCAACTTAACGTATCAGATATTTTTGAATGAAATATATTACTTTAGTTCTATGGAACTCTTGAGTTACACACAGACCAAGAGATACCTAGAAGATATTGATTTTATATTGCATCCAGATAAGCAGATAAGATTCAATAGAAGACAGAACAGATTATATCTTGACACTGATTACTCTAGTGTGAAAGAAGATGATTATCTTATTATAGAATGTTATAGAGTATTAGATCCTAATGATTTCACTAAGGTTTATAATGATAGATTTTTGAAAAAGTACTTCACTGCTTTATTGAAGAAACAGTGGGGTCAGAACCTAATCAAATACCAAGGTGTGAAACTACCAGGTGGTGTGGAACTAAATGGTAGACAGATCTATGAAGATGGTATTGCAGAGATTCAAGCATTAGAAGATAAGATGCAAACAGAATTTGAATTACCTGTAATGGATATGATTGGCTAATGGCACTAAATCCCTTCTTCTTACAAGGTAGTAAGAGTGAACAGAACCTAGTACAGGATCTGATCAACGAGACTATATCAATGCATGGCATAGAGTTCATCTATATGCCACGTATCTTTGTGAATACTAAGACTATATTACGTGAAGTAACTACATCAAAGTTTGATAGAGCATTCCCAATAGAAGGATATATTGAATCATACGAAGGTTTTGATTCTGGATATAATCTTCTTACTAAGTTTGGTGTGAGATCAACTGCTGAGATGAAGGTATTGATATCTCAGGTAAGATATTCAGAATATATTCAACCATTACTAGCAGGTGTAACTGGATTATCCAAAGACCCAACAAGACCATTAGAAGGAGATCTGGTTTACTTCCCATTGAGAGATATATTATTTGAGATCAAGTATGTAGATGATGTTCATAACTTCTATCAATTACAAGAGAACTATACATATCAACTCACATTAGAACCATTCGAGTATGAGGACGAAGAGATCAATACAGGTGTTGACGTTGTTGACGATGATTTTGAGACTGCTGGATATAATGTAACTATGAAATTGGTTGCTGCAGGTTCAACTGCAACTGCTGTAACCAGTCTAGAAAGTGGTGCTATCTTCAAGATAGATATGATAACTGGTGGTAGTGGATATACTAATGCACCAAGAGTTCAAATTTCTCCACCTATAGGTGCTGGTAGAACTGCTACTGCAGTTGCGATAACAAGTACTACTGGTACTAGAAACTTCCAGTCACTGCTGGTTGATTATGTTGAGATAACTGATCCTGGTGCTGGATATACTTCTACACCAACTGTACAGTTCCTTCCAGATGACGGACAAGGTGGTGGTGCAACTGCAACTGCTGGTATTGGAACTGTTGGATCTGTTGGTATTGTAACTCTAACTTCTGGAGGTCAACAATACTCAATTCCTCCTACAGTTACATTTACTGCTGCACCTGCTGGTGGTCAAACTGCTATCGCTACTGCATTCATCAATACAACAACTAAGATTGTATCTGATATACAAGTTACAAACAGTGGTTACGGATATACTGTTGCACCTACAATTACAATCGGTGCTGCATCTACAACAGGATCTGGTACATTCCTCTATGGAGAGATGATTACTGGTGCATCTTCACTAACAACTGCATTCGTAACCAAATGGAATAAACCAGATGGAATACTTTTGGCAAGAAATCTTTCAGACAACTTTGCTGTTGGTGAAACTATCTACACAAATAAAGGTGCAGCCTACATTCTAAATAGCATTGATTACGATGATGATGACGTGGTAAACACAGGTGATGAAATCGAAGTGTACGCAGATACATCTATTCTAGATTTCACAGAAAAAAATCCATTTGGTGAGGTATAATGTTAGGCAACTTTTTTTACAATGAGACTATACGTAAGTCAGTGATTGCCTTTGGTACACTGTTCAATAATATTCGTATTAAAAAATTTGCCAGTGATGGTAAGTCTATTAGTCAAATAAAAGTTCCTATTGCATATGGTCCTATGCAAAGGTTCTTAGCAAGAATAGAGCAACAACAGAATTTTGATGATAATGTAGCATTGACTCTACCTAGGTTATCATTTGAGATGACATCCTTTACATATGATACTACAAGGAAAGCATCTCCTATAACCAAGTTTACAATGAAGAGTCCTAGCTCTAAAACTAAGGTCAAGAAGATGTATCTTCCTGTTCCTTATGATATAGGATTTAGACTTAGTTTTGCTACTAAGTTACAAGATGATTCTCTACAAATCATAGAGCAGATATTACCATTCTTTCAACCATCGTATGCTGTTACTATCAATATGTTGGAAGGTGTAGAAGAGAAAAGAGATATACCATTTACTCTAAGAAACGTATCCTTTACTGATGAGTATGAAGGAGATTTTTCTAACAGAAGATTTATTCAGTATGACTTAGATTTTGTATGTAAGACATACTTCTATCAAGAGGTTCCAACAGACGAGAACGGAATTATCAAGAAGGTTCAAGTGGATTACTCTACTGCTGTCAGAGCACCAAGAGCACAAAGATATACTGTTACTCCACAGGCTACCAAAGATTATAATGACGATGTTGCTTCTACTCTAACTGCAAATGTAGATAAGAGGAAGACTCTAATTAGATTGAGTAATATGGGTAGTATCAATACAAGGACTTATATTCAAATCAATGAAGAAGTCATGTATATTAGGGAGATTGATGGTAACAATGTGGTGGTACATAGAGGTCAATTTGGTAGCACCATCAGTGAGCACTACACTGGTGATGTTATAAATCAAGTTGATGCTGCTGATAGTGCAGAAATTGAAGTTGGTGATGACTTTGGATTTAGTGAAGTCAAATCATTCTTCGGTAATGATGGTATGCAGTATAGCACTGTAGCTGGAACTGATGTTGAGGTTCAGTAATGAATGAGTACGATCCTATAGATAAGGCACTTGATGTCAAATCTGAAATTGTTAGGGAGAAAAGAAAGATCTCTAAGAGAGTATCTGAACAGGATGATCCTACAAAAGATTACGAGTATAGTAGAGGGCAACTCTATAACCTTGTAGAGAAAGGACAGGAAGCTGTCAATGGTATATTGGATGTATGTCAAGACTCACAACATCCAAGGGCATATGAAGTTGCTGGTCAACTTATCAAGCATGTTGCAGATACTACAGACAAGTTGATTGATCTTCAGAAGAAGATGAAAGATCTAGATGAAGATAAAGGTGGACCTAAGAATGTCACTAACAATTCTCTGTTTGTAGGTAGCACAGCTGACCTTCAAAAAATGCTAAAGGAGATGGGTAAGAAAGCTAAATAATCTTATGGAAAATTCTACTCTGCTTTCTGAAGATCCTGAAAGAACTCCTGCATACAAAGCAATGCATAAGAAGTTATATCCCAGAGGGTCTACAATAGATGTAAAGACTGGTAAAAATAATGCTATTATGAGTAATGTGGGTGGATTTAGTAATCCTAAGAACCGTGGTAAAAAAAGAAAAGTTATGGGAGAAAATTCAGTTAGTGACATTGTGAAATCTGGTGTTACTGGTTTTCTGAATAAAAACCAGAATATTAGTGTCAAAGATCTTCTTACTAAGAAGGGTAGGCAGACTGCTGGAAATCAATTGAAGACTACTTTCAAATCATCTGCACTTGATACTGGACAGAATGTAATAAATCATTTGCGAAAAGAAGAAGTTTCTAGAAGAAAGAGACCATCTAATGTTAGAAAAGCAAAAAGATTAGAGTATGCTTTATTGACTTTAAAGCAAAAGAAAGATGATGCGAAAAAGGCAGGTGCTCTCAAAGAAGGAGATGCCCGTGCTGATAAACTTGCAGATGCTGTAAGAAGTGGTATCACAACGGGAACTATATCATCTACATCAAAGGTAAAAAAACTTGATAAAATAATCACCAAGATTAGAGGTATAAAAGAATCTCGTGTGATGAATAGTTCATCAATCGAGAAGTCTGGTCCCATAATAGATGTAGAGGTAATTAAAGATAAAAAGAAAAAAGAAGATGAGAAAAAGAATGGTGCTATTGTCAAGTCTAAAGGTTCAGACTTAGCAACTCAGGGTAAGAAAGATAATGAAGTGAAGGATGAAAGAAAACCGAAACCTTATAGAAACAAAAAGGGAAAAGGAATCAAAGGTCCTAGTAAAGATGCTATCAATAAGACTGTTAGTAAAGTAGGCAGTGCTGCAAAGAAAGGTCTAAGTGCTTTTACTTCAGGGTATGATAATGAAGATGTAAAAGAATCAAAATCATTCAAACATTTTACAGAACTTGCTGCTACGGCTGCTATTACTTCTCCTATCTGGGCACCAAAAGTTGCTGGAGCACTTATGACAGCAGTTGGTGCTGGTGGAATGATATACAATATGTCTAAGAAGGGTACGAAGAGGGAGGATGAGTTCTCTACAGCACCAAGAAATGTAAGTGCAAGACAAAAAAGAAATAGAAAGAAAGGTAATGAGGCTGAGGCTAGAGCAAATGCTCAAAGAGGATCTTATGATAAATCTATTCAACCAGGTGATAACCCCGAAGCAAGAGCAAATATTAGAGACATCCTTAAAAAAATAAATCAGAAGAATAACAAGCTATATAATGATTACCATAATCCCAAACCTCCTGGTTAATAATGTCTGCAGCAAGTGACATCTATCTTGGTAATCCGAATCTAAAGAAGGCTAATACAACACAAGAATTCACTAAGGAACATGTACAAGAGTTCCTAAAGTGTAAGGACGATCCAGTTTATTTCACACACAATCATATCAAGATTGTGAACGTGGATGAGGGTTTGGTCAACTTTGAAATGTATCCTTTTCAGGAGAAGTTGATTTCAAACTTTCATAAACACAGATTCAATATCTGTAAAATGCCCCGTCAGACTGGTAAGTCTACAACCGTAGTATCTTACTTACTCCATTACGCAATATTCAACGATAACGTCAATATTGGAATCCTCGCAAACAAAGCAGCGACTGCTAGAGATCTACTCGGCAGATTACAGCTGGCGTATGAAAACTTGCCGAGGTGGATGCAACAAGGAATTGTCGCTTGGAACAAAGGATCAATGGAACTGGAAAACGGTTCCAAGATCATAGCAGCATCTACATCAGCATCAGCAGTTCGAGGTATGTCTTTCAATATCATCTTCCTTGATGAGTTCGCATTCGTGCAGAACCACTTGGCGGATGATTTCTTTGCGTCTGTTTATCCTACTATATCATCTGGTAAATCTACTAAGGTTATAATAGTATCAACGCCTCATGGTATGAACCACTTCTATCGAATGTGGCATGATGCTGAACGGGGGCAAAATGAGTATACTCCAACAGAAGTTCACTGGTCTGAAGTGCCAGGTCGAGATGATAAATGGAAGAAGCAAACTATAAGAAACACAAGTAAACAACAGTTTGCTATTGAGTTTGAGTGTGAGTTCTTAGGATCTGTTGATACATTGATATCAGCAGCTAAGTTGAAAGCAATGGTATTTGAGAATCCTATTGAGGAGAATGGGAAGTTGAAGGTATATGAGAAACCCTTTAAGGGAAGAGATTATATTGTAACTGTTGATGTAGCAAGAGGTATCTCAAAGGATTATAGTGCCTTCATAGTTGCTGACATCACAGAGTTTCCATATAAGATTGTGGCAACGTATAGAGATAATGAGATCAAACCTATGTTGTTTCCTTCTATCATACATGACGTAGCAACATCATATAACAATGCTTATGTTCTATGTGAAGTAAATGATATTGGGGATCAAGTAGCATCTATATTGTTCTATGATCTTGAGTATGAAAACTTACTCATGGTTGCTATGCGTGGTAGAGCAGGGCAGATAGTTGGTTCTGGATTCTCTGGAGTGAAAACCCAACTAGGTGTCAAGATGAGTCAGGTTACTAAGAAACTTGGTTGCTCTAACTTAAAGACATTAGTAGAGGAAGATAAACTTACATTCATGGATTACAATATTATATCTGAGTTGACCACATTCATACAGAAGAAACAATCATTTGAGGCAGAGGAAGGGTGTAATGATGACCTTGCTATGTGTCTTGTCATATTTGCATGGTTGGTAGCACAAGACTATTTCAAGGAGATGACTGACCAAGATGTCAGGAAACGTATCTATGAAGAACAAAAGAATGCTATTGAGCAAGACATGGCACCATTTGGATTTGTTATGGATGGATTAGAAGATGATTTAGAACTAGTTACTAGTGATGGTGAGAATTGGAAGAAGGCAGATGAGTATGGTGATAGGTCTTATATGTGGGAGTATAATTGAGAGAAAAGAGTAGATAACAACACATTTTCATAAATAATTTCAGTCAAAATCTAGGGAACAGCAGGGAGTTAGAATGGCACTTCGATTAGCATCTCCAGGTATTTCAGTAAGAGAGGTCGATCTTACTCGTGGTGGCGTAGACTTTACGCTCAACGTCGTGGGTGGTATTGCTGCTCCATTTAAGAAAGGACCAGTAAATGAGATTACCAGAATTAATAATGAAAAAGAATTAGTTGAGGTATTTGGAACACCAGGCGTAGGAACAACAGACTATCATTATGAGACTTGGTATGCAGCTTCAAACTTCTTATCCTATGGTGGTAAGTTGGATGTAGTTCGTAGTGCTGGTGGTGAACTGAACACTGCAAACGCAGGTGTTGCGTCTGGAAGCATCACACTTCTTTTAGAGGGATACGAGGATTACGTAAACAACCAAGCAGATGATACAACTTGGTTATTTGCAGCAAAGAACCCAGGTAACTGGGCAGAAAATATAAAGGTCGCTGTTATTGATAACGTAGCAGACCAAACAATTACACCTACCTTTCAAACAGGTACACTAGCAGCCAATGTAACAGTTGGATATGGTGTTACTCAACATCTAACAGGAACAACTGTTGGTGTTGGTACAACTGCAGCAGCAACAGGTATCCTAAAGGGTATCGTTACTGCAAAAACTTCAACATCATTTGATGTTAGAGTTGTAAGTACTGTTATAGGTGGAACAGAAACATTAGTAGATTATCAACAGAACTCACAGTTTGAGTTCAAGACTGATACAAGAATAAACATTGTCAATGGCAGTGGAAATACTACTGCATTTGGATCAACCTCTACATCAGTAGATTGGTACAATCAACAAAACATTCTAACGAGTGTTGCTGATGGTGGTTCAGACTTCACTACTCTCTCATGGAGAGCAGTACTGAACAAACCAAGAACAAGTAACTTTGTTACTAAAAGAGATGGTTCAAACGACGCTCTTCACGTTGTTGTTATCGATGCTGGTGGTGGAGTGTCAGGAGATGTAGGATCAGTTTTGGAGAAGTTCCCGAACTTATCTAAAGCAAAAGATGCTACAACTGCAGGTAACGCTAAGATTTATTGGAAGGATTACCTTGCTGATAACTCACAGTATATCTTCGGTGGACATCAACTAACTTATGGAACCAATGCCACATGGGGCACATCTCCAATAAAATCTGGATTTACCTCAGGTTTCACTGGTGTATCAAATAACGCTGGTGCATGGGGTCAAGAAGCGAAGAACATCAAGTTCAGTTCTATCGGTAATGTCAAGTACGATCTAACAGGTGGTAAAGATTACACAGGTGTAGGACTTTACAATGCTCCATTAGGAGATATCCTAACTGCATACGATAAGTTTGCTGATCCAGTAGACAGTGACATTAGATTCTTACTTCAAGGTGGTGCTTCACTTACTAAAGAAGAAGAGCAAGCAAAGGCAAATAAACTAATACAATTAGCAGAGGGTAGAAAGGATACGGTTGCAGTTATATCTCCTAACAGAGGATCAGTTGTAAACGTAGCAAGTTCTGCAGATCAACTGAAGAATGTACTTGGATTCTTTGCACCACTAACTTCATCATCATACGTTGTATTCGATTCTGGTTACCAGTACGTATACGATAGATTCAATAAGAAGTTTATTTGGATGCCAGCTTCTGCTGATATAGCAGGTTGTATGGTAAGAACAGACAGGGACTTCTTCCCTTGGTTCTCACCTGCTGGTTTACAAAGAGGTGGATTGAACTTTGCTATCAAACTAGCATTCAATCCTGGTCAGGATGCAAGAGACCAGTTGTATTCTAACAGAATCAACCCAATCACATCCAAACCTGGTGATGGTATTATCCTATTCGGTGATAAGACAGGTCTTTCTTATGAGTCTGCATTTGACAGAATCAACGTAAGAAGATTGTTCATCACTATTGAGCAAGCAATTGAGAACGCTGCTAAGTCAGTACTCTTTGAACTTAACGATGCTGGAACTCGTTCCAACTTCGTAAATATCGTTGAACCATTCCTAAGGGATGTTCAAGCGAAGAGAGGAATTCAGGACTTCCTACTTGTTTGTGATGATACTAATAACACTCCTGATGTTATTGATCGCAATGAGTTCATTGCTGACATCTATGTCAAACCTGCAAGATCGATTAACTTCATCGGTCTAACCTTCGTCGCTACACGCACTGGAGTATCCTTCAGTGAAGTTGTAGGAACTGTGTAATAGGAGACCCCCACAATTATGGCATTAGACAAGAACATTTTCTCAGTTCCAAACAACGAAAGATCAATTGATTCTTTCAAGACCAGATTAGCACAAGGTGGTGCTCGTCCTAACCTCTTTGAGGTGGAAATGGACTTCCCATCTGGTGTGGGTATTTTCGATGATGAGATAGAAAATACTACTCATAGAATGATGATCAAGGGGGCACAATTACCTGCTTCCAACATCGCTGAAGTTATCGTTCCTTTCAGAGGAAGACAACTCAAAGTTGCAGGTGATCGCAGATTCGATCCTTGGACAATCACTGTGGTAAACGATGGTGATTTCAAACTACGTCAAGCATTTGAACGTTGGGCTAATTACATCATCAAAGTATCTGATGGATCTGGTACTATCACTCCTTCAGACTACTTCGCTGATTGGAGAGTAAACCAGTTAGGTCGTGCACAAACAGATCTAAACACTCGTGGTGAACAGAGTGGTGCTACACTACCTGTACTTCGTAGGTACAACATGAAAGGATGTTGGCCGAGTGCAGTAAGTGCTATTGAATTATCATATGATACCCAAGATGCAATCGAAGAGTTTCAGGTAACACTTCAGGTGCAGTGGTGGGAAGCATACGATGGCAATAATAGCGATTCTATAGTATAATAAATACGTAAAACTAGGGAAACAATATTATGGCCAAGCTTTTTGGTTTCTCAATTGAAGATGAATCCAAAAAATCCAAAGGTGTAGTCAGTCCTGTTCCTCAAAATAATGAGGATGGGGCTGATTATTTTCTGTCTTCTGGATTCTATGGTCAGTACGTTGACATTGAAGGTGTCTTCCGTACTGAGTTTGATATTATTAAGAGATACCGTGATATGGCACATCACCCAGAGTGTGATACTGCTATCGAGCATGTGGTCAATGAGGCAATCGTATCTGATCAGAATGATTCACCAGTAGAGATAGATTTAGATAATCTAAACGTAAGTGATAACCTCAAACGTGTAGTAAGAGATGAGTTCAAGTATATAAAAGACTTGTTGTCATTTGATAAGAAGTCACATGAGATTTTTAGAAACTGGTATGTAGATGGTAGACTTCACTATCATAAAGTAATTGACGTAAAGAAACCAGAAGAAGGTATTCAGGAACTAAGATATATTGATGCTCTCAAGATCAAGTTGATGAGAGTACAACCAAGGAATGAGAAAGGTGCTAGAGGAGCAGAAGGTATTCCTGTACTACCATACTCAGGTGAGCAATCTATTCAGAAAGATGCCAAGGTAACTGAGTTCTATACTTACTACCCACAAGGTATGGCACAGAAGTTTGGTTCTGTAGCAGGTAAAGGTGTAAAGATTGCCAAGGATTCAATTACATATGTACACTCAGGTTTAGTAGATAGAAATAAGAAACTAACATTATCATACTTACATAAGGCAATCAAAGGTCTCAACCAGTTGAGAATGATTGAGGACTCTCTTGTTATATACAGATTATCAAGAGCACCTGAAAGAAGAATATTCTACATTGACGTTGGTAATCTACCTAAGGTAAAGGCAGAACAATACCTCCGTGATGTCATGATGAGGTATCGTAACAAACTAGTTTATGATGCTAACACTGGTGAGATCAAGGATGACAAGAAGTTCATGTCTATGTTAGAAGACTTCTGGTTACCTAGACGTGAAGGTGGTAGAGGAACTGAAATCTCTACACTACCAGGTGGACAGAACTTAGGTGAACTTTCAGACATTGAGTACTTCCAAAGAAAGTTATATCGTGCATTGAATGTACCTGATTCTAGGGTATCTGGTGCAGGTGATAGTGGATTCAATTTAGGTAGATCATCTGAGATCTTACGTGACGAACTTATGTTTAGTAAGTTTGTTGGTAGATTGCGTAAGAGATTTAGTGGTTTATTCATTGATCTACTCAAGACACAGTTAGTTCTAAAGAACATTGTCACTCCTGAAGATTGGGAGAAAATGGCAGAGCATATACAATTTGATTATATCTACGATAATCATTTTGCAGAACTCAAAGACCATGAGTTGATGACTGAGCGTCTAAACATCATGGTTGCTATCGAACCATATATCGGTACATACTATTCTAGAGATTATGTAAAGCGTAAAGTATTACGTCAGACTGATGAGGAGATAGAAGAGATGGGAGCAGAAATGGAAGAAGAGAATGCAATGGGAATGGGAGTTCCATTAGAAACACAGAATGCGTTGATGCAAGGTGCTATTGATAGTGAGGTAGAACAACAAACCGCATTAGGTAAGAATCCTAAGGAACCTAGTCTAGATAATAGTAAGAACGGAGGTTCTACCAAGGCACCTGAAATAAACATCAAGAAAGCCAAGATATAAATACACATAAGTGTTTTATTAAACTATGGATTCTGCTGAATTAATTGATATGATGGCTCAAGATGCTCCTTCATCGGAAGTAGCAGATGCTATCAAAAGTCTTCTTTATGCTAAATCAGCTTCTGATGTAGAGACTATGACTCCTAATATTGCTGCTGGCATGTTTGGAGATGAGATCCCTGCTGAACAACCTGAGGTTCAAACCGAACCTGAAGCGGAAGTAGAACCAGTTGACACAGTTGAACAAGAACCAACAGAGGAACAAGAGGAATGAGTTGTCAACCACTGTCACTAGTCACTGATTATGGTGAGTTGTCTAGTGCTAATGCAACATCTGCAGTCACTGGAGCAAAGGCTATAAAGTCTGGTGTACTCTACGTGGTATGTTCAGATGAAAAGAAGGCAGGTCATATTGCCGTATGTAACACTGCAAACCAAGCAGGTGTTGGATCTTTCCATGTCGCTAAAGGAGATTCATTTCTTTACAGATACGGACACCCTGCAAGGGGAACTGTTACTGCTGCTGCGAAAGGAACCTCAACAGTTTTAACATTAAATCATCCAGATAGTAAGATTCGAGTAGGTGACTATGTAACCATGAGTGGTGCAGCAGTCGGTGCTTGGAATACACTTATTGCACATGTACCAGTTACTGCTGTTTCATCTCCACAACAGTGGAATGATTATCAACAGACTGTTACAGTAACCGCAAACAGTTCTGCCACTGCAGACTTTACTGGCACTGCTTTTATTGAAAAGTCAGTGATCTTTAGGTTAGCACCAGAAACTGCTTCGGGATGTACATTACACTTACACGAGGTAGGAATAGCATGAAGTTAATTTCAGAAGAAATAGAATCAGTAGATATTCTTACCGAAGAAAAAGACGGCAAGAAAACCCTCTATATTACAGGACCGTTTTTACAAGCAGAGATGGTGAATCGCAACAAACGTTGCTATCCCATTGCTACTATGGTAAAAGAAGTCAAGAGATATAGTGATGAGTTTGTATCTAAAGGACGTGCACTAGGTGAACTAGGTCACCCCGATGGACCACAAATCAATCTTGATCGTGTATCCCATAAGATCGTTTCTCTCACGCAAGAAGGAAACAATTTTGTAGGTAAAGCACAGATTCTTGGAACACCTATGGGTAAGATAGCGTCTTCGCTTCTTGCTGATGGTGTAAAACTTGGTGTCTCTTCTAGAGGCATGGGATCTATCACGCAACATGAAGGAGTCAACTACGTTGGAGAAGACTTTATGTTGGCAACTGCTGCTGATATTGTAGCAGATCCAAGTGCACCAGACGCTTTTGTAGATGGTGTCATGGAAGGAAAAGAATGGGTATGGGAAGGAAGTGTTCTTCGTGAGAAGAATTTGACCTCCATTAAAAGGACAATAAATACCCTCGTAGATTCAAAAAAACTTGAGGAACATAAGCTATCGCTTTTCCAAAAGTTCTTACAGGATCTATAATCTATAAATAATAAAAGAAAATCTTAGGATACTACGGATTAACCGATGGCTGCGAAAGAACAACTACATGAAATGGAGAACCAGGTTACTAAGGGTGCTGCAGCAGCAGAACCTAAAGCCGCAACTCCAAATTATGTACCCGATAACGCCCCAATAGAAGATTTGGGCGGACCTACACCTACCAACAACTCTCCTACTGACAACAGTAATAAGTTGAAGACACCTTCTGCTGCATTTGCACAGTCTGGTGACGTTCAAACTAAAGGAAGTGCTGGTACAGTTCAACAAGACGGACCTTTAGGTGCCGTTGGATTGAAATCTAGTGGTTATGGTAGAGGTGCCAATGAAGAGGCAGAAGCACCAGAAGGTGAAACCGTAGCGGAAGCTGAAGTTCAGGAAGATGAAACTATCGATCTATCAGATGATGTGAAAGCATTATTTGAAGGCGAGGAACTATCAGAATCCTTCCAAGAAAAAGCTAAGACAATCTTTGAAGCAACTATCAAATCAAAGATTGCTAGTGTAAAGGAATCGCTTGTAGCATCACAGCAAGCTCGTATTGACGAGGAAATTGGTCAGTACAAGACTGCGTTACAAGAACGAGTAGACGCTTACCTCCACTATGTTGCATCCGAATGGATGGAAGAAAACAAGTTGGCGGTAGAGTCGGGAATCAGAGGGGAACTCTCTGAATCCTTCATGACTGGCCTAAAAGGTCTCTTTGAAGAACATTATGTATCAATCCCTGAAGAGAAATATGATGTATTAGAGGCAATGGTCAGCAAACTAGATGAAATGGAGACTAAACTAAATGAACAGATCGATAGCAACGTTGTTTTGACCAAACAGTTATCGGTATCTGTTTCTGACAACATCCTTGATGAAGTATCTGAAGGACTTGCACTTTCACAGAAAGAGAAGTTAGCAGAACTATCAAAAGGAGTTGAGTTTGAGAGTGAAGAACAATACAGGGAAAAACTCGGTACACTGAAGGAATCTTACTTCGCTAAGAAGCCTGTATCCGAATCCCAAGAGGTCATTTCTGAGGACGCACCTGTCGGTGAAGACGTATCTCCAGCGATGGAAGCGTATCTAAAAGCAGTGACTCAGTTCCAATAAATTAATTAACAAATTCAATTATCCTTATAAAGGGAGCCAAAATGTTTAACTCTGGACAACTCCAGAAGAAGTGGCAACCCCTCCTAGAGGCAGAAGGACTTGAGAGTATCAAGGACAACCATAGGAAGGCAGTTACCGCACAACTTCTAGAAAACCAAGAAAGATTTTTAAGAGAGGAGAGAGCATTCTTATCAGAAGCACCTCCTACAGTAAACACAGACCCATCAACTACTGGCAACCCAGGTTTCTCTGGTAGTGCTGCTGTTGGTGGACCTGTAGCTGGTTTCGACCCCGTTCTAATCAGCTTGATCCGTCGTGCAATGCCAAACTTGGTTGCATACGATCTTGCTGGTGTTCAGCCAATGAACGGACCAACTGGTTTGATCTTCGCAATGAGATCTAAGTACGACAACCAGAACGGAACAGAAGCATTATTCAACGAACCAGATTCAGCGTTCTCTGCTCAGAACTCTGCTGCATCACTTGCACAAGGTGATTACACAGGGGCTACTGACGGTGGTACAGCTGTTGGTTTTGGTACAACTGCTCAGTCAGGTACTAACCCAAGCATTCTGAACGGTGGTTCAGCAAATGCATACGGTGTTGGACAAGGATTCAAGACTCAAGACTCTGAAAAGTTAGGTGATAACACCACTACTAACGACTTCAGAGAGATGGCATTCTCCATCGAGAAAGTTAGCGTTACTGCTAAGTCTCGTGCGTTGAAAGCTGAGTACTCACTAGAACTTGCTCAAGACTTGAAGGCAATTCATGGTCTAGATGCAGAAGCAGAACTTGCTAACATTCTTTCAACTGAGATCCTTGCGGAAATCAACAGAGAGATCGTTAGAACAATCTACAAGGCTGCTGAAGCTGGTGCACAGACAAACACAGCAACTGCTGGAGCGTTCGACCTAGACACCGACAGTAATGGTCGTTGGATGGTTGAGAAGTTCAAGGGTCTTATATTCCAGTTAGAAAGAGATGCTAACGCTATAGCACAAAGAACTCGTCGTGGCAAGGGGAACATCATCCTTTGTTCTGCTGACGTTGCTTCTGCTCTTACTGCTGCTGGTCAACTTGACTACACACCTGCACTCAATGCAAACTTGAATGTAGATGACACTGGTAACACATTCGCTGGTACACTTAACGGACGCTACAAGGTCTACATCGATCCATTCGCTGCTAACCTAGACGCTAACCAGTACTACGTTATGGGTTACAAAGGTACTTCACCTTATGACGCTGGTTTATTCTACTGCCCTTACGTTCCACTACAGATGGTTCGTGCGGTTGGTCAGGACACCTTCCAGCCAAAAATTGGATTCAAGACCAGATATGGTATGGTTTCCAACCCATTTGCTGAAGGTACTACTCAGGGTCTTGGACGTATCACTGCTTCTAGCAACAGATACTACAGACGTGTTAAGGTTACTAACCTAATGTAAGCGAGACGCTTATAATTTCAAAAGAGACTCCTATATAAAGGGGTCTCTTTTTTTATGCGATGGAAGAAAATCAAAAATGGAATGATGCACTTACAATTTTTACAGAAAGTGTTCACAAGCCTGATCCTAAACTTAGATCATGTGCTCACAATCAGGAATGTTTTGAAGAGCTGATGGAAATACGAGAACACGTAATAAATTACCTAACTACTATACGAAGGTAATAAAGGATACCATGAACGGAAGACTCAAGAAAGTTGACATGGAATCTAGATTATTAAAAATAAAAAAAGGAATAGATGAAAAAACTTGGTATCCTGAATGGGATAACAAAGAAAGATGGGCTGCTCAACAAGCCCTAAATAATGCATTAGATATATTACACGAGTACGCTTACTAGTGCCAAGAAGTCGAAAATCAGTTCATCCACTTAAATATCAAGAGGTATCTAACAGGAATTTTTTATCCTTAGTTGGGTTCAAGTTCCTATTGGAGAGATGTCCAAAGGTAGATTTCTTTTGTAATCAAGCAAACATACCTGATCTATCATTAGGTACTGCGATACAAACCAATTACCTTAGAGATATTCCTGTACCAGGTGATAAACTAATGTATGGTGATCTGAATCTATCTTTTATGGTAGATGAAGAAATGGAAAATTACCTACAGTTATATCAATGGATAACTGCATTGGGATTCCCTGAGTCTATAGGACAGTTTGCTGAACTAAAATCTCAAGGTAATCTTCTACCTGAGAAATCTGATAATGATGACTTCCATGAGAGATCTGATGCTACACTGATGATATTGAATAGTAATTTCAATGCGTCAGTCAAAGTAAAGTTTAGAGATCTATTTCCAGTATCTCTTAGTGGAATACCTTTCAACTCTACCTTAGAAACTGAGCAATATTTTACTGCTCAAGCAACCTTTAAGTATACTATGTTCACTGTGATTGATGTTAATGGAAAAGAAGTCTAGTTTCTGTACTGTAGAAGGCATACAGAACATGTGGGAGAAAGACTCACGTATGAATCAAGATGAACTTGATAGTGAGTCACTAAAAATACCACAGTTACATTGTAAATATTACGACCTATATAATACGATACTGCTCATGCGAAAGCGTGATGAACAACAGTACTCAACTCTTCTATTAGAACGTAGGAAGTATTACACTGGGAAAGCAACTGCAGACATGTATGCAGAAGAACCCTTTCCATATAAAGTCAGAGATAAAGATGACTTGAAGTTGTATCTTGATGCAGATGAAAAACTCACCAAGACAAAACTCAAGATCGAATACTACGATACTATGCTCAAGTATCTTGAAGAGATACTAAAGCAAGTAACTAATAGAACCTATCAAATAAAGAATGCAATTGAGTGGCGTAGGTTCTCTGCAGGTTATGGCTAACGTTGTAATAAAAAAGAAGAACGAAGTATTTCTTCAGATAGAATGTGAACCTCATGTAGCACATGAGTTGTCTGACAATTTTACATTCGATGTACCAGGTGCTAAGTTCATGCCTCAGTACCGTAGTAAGTATTGGGATGGTAAGATAAGATTATTCAATATACAAAAGAACGAGATATACGTAGGGTTATTAGATAAGGTTACTTCATTTTGTAAGAGACATGATTATGAATGGGAGTTTATAGACAGTAAGTTTTATGGTTTACCATACGAAGAGAACGACAAGATATCAGATGCTGGTGTCAAAGATTACGTTACAGCAATATCAAGACATAAACCAAGAGGGTATCAGGTAGAAGGAATATCAGATGCACTGAAACATAATAGAAGACTAATTATATCTCCTACTGGTAGTGGTAAATCTCTCATGATTTATGCTATTTCGAGATATCATGTTGAACATCAACGTAGAGTTCTAATCATTGTACCTACTACTTCTCTTGTAGAACAAATGTATAAGGACTTTATAGATTATGGTTGGGATGTCGAAGAAGTTTGTCATAAAATCTATGCAGGTAAAGATCTTCTTAGTAAGAAGAAGGTTATTATATCAACTTGGCAGTCAATTTACAAGCTACCTAAGACATGGTTCAAGTATGATGTAGTCATAGGTGATGAGGCACATCAATTCAAATCCAAGTCACTGGTTAGTATTATGACTAAGTTATATGATACTAAATATCGCTATGGATTTACAGGTACATTAGATGGTACACAGACTCATAAGTGGGTATTGGAAGGTCTTTTCGGACCGTCGTATAAGATTATTAATACGTCAGATCTGCAAGAGGCAGGATTCCTTGCTCGATTAAATATCAAAATACTACTTCTCAAGCATGATCCAAAGTCATTTGATCTTTATGAAGATGAAGTACAGTATCTTATAGGACATGAAAAAAGAAATAGATTTATAAAAAACCTAGCACTGGACTTGAAAGGTAACACTCTTATCCTCTATAGTAGGGTTGCTACCCACGGTCAGATACTATATGACCTCATAAATACTAATGAACGCCCAGTGTTCTTTGTACACGGTGGTGTTGATGCTACCGAACGAGAAGAAGTTCGGGAACTTACTGAGAAAGAAAACAATGCAATTATCATCGCTAGCTACGGTACTTTTAGTACTGGGATTAACATTAAGCGGTTGCACAACATCATCTTCGCCAGTCCTTCCAAGTCCAGAATTAGAACCCTCCAATCCATCGGTAGAGTTCTTAGAAAAGGAATGGGCAAAGTAAACGCTACCTTATACGATGTTGCTGATGACACTAAGAAGGGTTCTAAACAAAACTATACTTTGAACCATCTTATAGAACGCATCAAGTACTACAACGAGGAGAAATTTAATTATGAAATCATTCAGATCAAAGTCTGAACATAATCCAGAAGATCCTATTGAGGAGTTTCTAGCAGCTATCAAGTTAGTTAGTGGTGAAGAGATATTGGGTAAAGTTATTGTAGATTATTCATCACCTGAAGAAAAAGTTATAGTAGATAATCCTTTGATTTGTCATGAGGTTCGCTCCTACGGAGCGAATGTACCTATGGGGTACAAGTTTGAACCTTGGATGAAGATGACTGATGATGATACTTTTGTAATAGGATTAGAAAAAATAATTACTATATCTGAAATAAAAGATAAAATGGTATTAGAAACTTATGCTGATGTTATTCAGCATGGATTCAAACGTCAGCATCCTGAATTAAGTCCTGATATGGGATATATAAATTCTGTAAAAAAATCCAGAAGTATCTTAGATAAACTCTATGAAGGTCCAGATGCTTCTAAGGAACCTAAAGAACCTAAAGCTCCCCCTGAACCGCCACACGGTTAGTGTACATCAATTAGACAAGTCTGTCAAGCTGTGCTATAATTATCTCATACAAACAAGTGTATAATGACACGAAAAAGATCAGAGCACTATGTAAATAACAAAGAGTTTCTTGCTGCAATAATTGCCTACAAGGATTCTATTGCATTGGCAGAAGCAAGAGGTGAAGCAAAACCTCGGATAACAAATTACCTCGGTGAATGTTTCCTAAAGATCGCTACACACCTTAGTTACAAGCCGAACTTCGTAAACTATATGTTTAAGGAGGATATGATATGTGATGGTATAGAGAACTGTGTTCAATATATTAACAACTTCAATCCTGAGAAGTCAAAGAATCCATTTGCATATTTCACTCAGATTATACACTATGCTTTCTTACGTAGGATACAGAAAGAGAAGAAGCAATTAGAGATAAGACAAAAGATAATAGAGAAGTCTGGGTTTGACGAAGTTTTCGTCGCAGACGAAGATGGCAAGTCTGCTGAGTACAATTCAATCAAAGATGCTATACAGTATAGGTTCAACAGATGACTCATCTAAACAAACAGCAAAAGCGAAAGGAACTAATAAAACTTTTGCAAGAGAAAGCATATCGTAAAGGTGATTTTACTCTGTCTTCAGGTAGAAAGAGTGAGCACTATGTCAATTGCAAACCAGTTACTTTGAATGGTTGGGGATTGAAGTTAGCATCTTCACTGATGGCAGAACTTGTAGATGATGATTCTGTAGCAGTAGCAGGTCTCACACTAGGTGCTGATCCTTTAGTTGCTGGTGTTGCTATGAAGAAGAAGATAGATGGTCTTATAGTTCGTAAGGAACCTAAGGATCATGGAACAGGACAGCAAGTAGAAGGACCAGAATTACCAAAAGGTTCTAAGGTAACTGTTCTAGAAGATGTTACTACAACAGCATCATCTGCTATCAAAGCAGTAGAAGCACTAAGAAAAGAAGGTTACGAGGTTACTCGTATCGTTACTCTTATTGACCGTCAGGTAAATGGAGATGCGGATACAAATGTATTAGCAGCAAAGTGTGAACTCCTCAATGTGTTTGGTCTTGAAGAAGTTATATGCAAGTAGCGATCATAACAGATCAGCACTTTGGATTCAAGAAGGGTTCAAAGTTATATCTGGAGTATTTTCAAAAGTTCTATGATGAAGTCTTCTTTCCAACGATTGAGAAGATGGGGATCACAACTGTTCTCGACCTTGGAGACACTTTTGACAACCGTAAGGGTGTTGATCTCTATTCTTTGGAGTGGGCGAAAAGAAATTATTTTTCTCGTCTTGCCAGCAATAAGGTGTCTGTTATTAGTATTGTGGGAAACCATACCGCTTACTATAAGAATACAAATGAGATCAATACCATTGATTTATTATTACGAGAGTACAATAATATTACCATACTTTCTGAATGTCAGGAACTAGAAGTAGGAGGTTTACCTATACTATTCATTCCTTGGATAAACCAAGAGAACTCTGATAAAACATATAAGATGATCAAAGAATCCAAAGCAAAGGTTGCTATGGGTCACCTAGAGTTGAATGGATTTGTTGCTACTCATGGTCATACTATGGAGCATGGTGCAGACTTTGATTGTTATAATAAGTTCAAGCAAGTATTTTCTGGTCACTATCATACTAGATCTAATAATGGTAAGATATATTATCTTGGCAATCCTTATGAGATGTTCTGGAATGATGTAAATGATAAAAGAGGATTTCATATCTACGATACAGAGACATTGAAGTTGAAGACTATCAATAATCCAAACGCACTCTATAAAATTATCAATTATAATGATACACCTAGACAGTTGTTCAAGTTCTCTGAGTATAATGGTAAGATAGTAAAGGTCATTGTTAGACAAAAAAGTAGCGAGAAAGAATATGATATGTTTATGGATGCTTTATTCAAAGCAAACCCTGTTGATGTGAAAGTGATTGAGAGAACAGATGATCTTATTTTTGGTGGAGAGATAGTTGAACAGACAGAAGACACTATGACTCTATTGGATAAGTATGTGGATGATCTTGAAACAAATCTAAATAAAAGTAAAATAAAGGGTCTGATAAAAGAAATCTATCAACAAGCATGTGAGGTAACATGATGCACATCATCACTGTTAAAGGAATGAAAGATGAGGGTGCTTATGCTGTGCTCAACCCTTATGGGGAGAAGGTAGTTTTTTTATTTCAAGAGAAATCTGATGCTGAAAGATATGCTTTGATGCTAGAAGATCAAGGAGATCCTGAGATGGATGTGATTGAAGTCAAAGATAATGTAGCAATTGGAGCTTGCGAAAGGACAGGAACGAGGTATACTGTCATAAGTTCTGATGACATCGTTGTTCCACCGCCACCTGATAATAAATGATTGAATTCAAAACCATTCGTTATAAAAACTTTTTATCATCAGGGAATTACTTTACAACAATATCACTCAACAAAAATAAAGATACTTTAATTGTCGGTGCCAATGGTGCTGGCAAGAGTACAGTCTTAGATGCACTTACGTTCTCATTGTTTGGTAAACCCTTTAGAAAAGTAAACAAGGGTCAATTAGTAAACTCTGTCAACGAGAAAGATACTAAGGTAGAGATAGAATTTAATATCAATAAAACTGAATACAGAGTACTCAGAGGTATCAAACCAAATATATTCGAGATATACAAAGATGGAAAAAAACTTAATGAAGACTGTTCTGCAAACGATCAACAGAAGTCTTTGGAAACACAAATACTCAAACTCAACTACAAGAGCTTTACTCAAATTGTTATTCTTGGGTCTGCCTCTTTTGTTCCTTTCATGCAACTATCTGCTCCTCATCGCAGAGAAGTCATCGAAGACCTCTTGGATATCAGAGTCTTCTCTAGCATGTCTGATATCCTAAAGGAGAAAATAAAGGCATCTAGGGACAATCTGAAGGTGCTGGAGCTAAAGAAAGAATCGGTTGGAGATAAAATAGTAATGCAAAAACAATTTATTCGTTCCATAGAGGAGGAAGGTGAAAATGACATTAGGAAAAAACAACAGAGTATTGCTACATGTGAAGAAGAATCTTCCAACTATCAAAAACGTATTGAGAATCTCATCACTCAAGTCTCTAGTAAGGAGAAGGAGATTGAACGATATATTAGTTCAAGTAATACTATAAAGAAGTTATCATCATATAAAACTAAGATTCAAACAAAAGAACAGACATCTAATGGTCATCTAACTTTCTTTCAAAAGAATACAGTTTGCCCTACATGTACCCAAAATATAGAAGACTCGTTTAGAGTAAATAAAATTAACCACCTCCAGCAAGTTCTTTCCAAATACCAAACTAATTTGTCTGAAATAGAAAAGGCAATTACCGAGGAAGAGGAAAGGGAACGTAAGTTCTTTGAACTTCAAAGGGAGATTACTAACCTCCAGAATGAAACCTCTCAACTTAATATTAGAGTATCTAACTCAAACAAACTCCGAAAGAGTCTTGAGAAGGAAATTCAAAGTATTACCGATAAGCTTGAGAACCGAACTTCTGAAAATGTAAAGCTGTCTGAATACAAAGACAGTCTCAAACAGATCCTAAAGGATCTGGAACACGTCAGAGAAGAGTTTGAGTACTTCCAACAATCACATATCCTTCTGAAAGATGATGGAGTCAAGTCAGGTATCATAAGGAAGTACTTACCTCTTATAAACAAACAGGTCAATGATTACCTGCAACGTATGGATTTCTTTATCAACTTTGTTTTAGATGAAGAGTTCAACGAAAAAATTCAAACACCTATACACGAGAAGTTTTCATATAGTTCATTCAGTGAAGGAGAGAAGATGAGGATTGACCTTGCACTTCTATTCACATGGAGAGAAATTGCTAGACTCAAGAATAGTGTTAGTACAAATCTACTAATATTGGATGAGGTGTTCGATTCCTCACTAGATGGATTTGGTACAGATGAGTTTCTAAAGATAGTTCGTTATGTAATAAAGGATGCAAACGTCTTTATTATCAGTCATAAGAATGAATTGTTAGACAGATTCCAGAATGTGTTGGAATTCAAAAAAGAGAAAGGATTTTCTAAACTAGCTTGACGGTTTACATAAGTTCATGTTATACTAAATACTATCATAACAAAGGACTCGAAAGAATCGTAACCCTTTGCGAATGTAAAACGGTTCCCCATGTCGGGGGAATTATCATCCGCAAGGGATTTTTTCTTGCGAGATACTAAAACAATCATGTCAATCAAACCTCTTATAGCAGCTGTTGCTGCATCTCCACTTATCGCTTCTTCTGCTTTTGCAGGTCCATATGTCAACTTGGAAGCGAATGGTTCATATCCTGATGGTTCATACTCATCTGGTGCTCTTGAAGCTCAGATCGGTTATGAAGGCGAAACAGAAGGCGGTATCGGATACTATGTTTCTGCTGGTCCTACAGTTTCTCACACAGAAGCTGCTGACGAGTTCGGTGATGTAGAACTTGCTGGTTACCTTGGTGGTACTTACGACAAGTTATATGCAGAAATCTATGGCGTTACTAACGATAGCGACATTGACTTCTCTGGTAAAGTTGGAGTTAAGTTCACCTTCTAAATATCTCTAGTTCGAGATGGATCGAGACCTCTGCTTTGCAGGGGTCTTTTTTTATGCTAAAATAGACCTATGAAAAAAGAAACAGTAGGTGAAGTTATAGGACATCCCCTATGGATGTTACCAGTCATACTAATAGGATTGTTAGCATTGATTGAGGGTCTTCATACTTCAGCACATTTACATCAAAATATGGATGTGCATGGAATCTGTAGACAAAATAAAGAATACATAGAAATGAAGGAGAATGATTATTGATGGTAGAACTTTTAGAATTATTACAGGCAACAATGGCTATAACAGCAGTGTCTTTATCAGTCCCTGCTGTTATACTTACAGGTGCTGATGTACCTGACATCACACCTATACTCCAACCTTATGAGAATGAACAACGAGACGAAACTAGTATTTGCACTGGAACATGTAGCACACCTTGAGGATCTTATTGAAGGTAATGAATACGAACAGTATCTAAATCAAAGTGTCTCAACTCTAAAGTTTGAGTTTGAAAGGCAGTTAGCTTTAGAAAAGGATAGGAAGAATTGTAACTAAATATTACGCAATGTTACTTTAGGTAAATGATTGGGCTAGAAGAGACCTTTCAGATGAGTTTCATTATGGTTGTTGGGGTTGTAACGGTAACTACCCTTTGGATGACTATGATGTCATATATGGTTGATGAATAGATCAGCATTTCTTATACCGTACAATAGGTATTTTTATAGATGTAGTGATACCAGTACGTAAAGTTTCTTTACAAAACTTTAGGTTTGCTATATAATATTGTTACGTTTCTTTACAGAAAACATGACTTCATCAACCTCTAATATGAGGCGTTACACTACTACTGAATATGGCAAGCAGAACATGTTTGCACATGAACCTCAGATAGAAGTTCAAGACGTTGACTATTGGAAAAATGCTGAGTTACTGAATGGCAGACTTGCCATGATTGGTTTCTTTGCAGCAGTTCATAACTACATCTTATTTGGTGCAGTTATGCCAGGTATCTTTTAATAATAAAAGGTCTTTACACCACTCGTATAGCGAGTTACTTTTAACCCTCAATCCAAAAAGGAGAAAATCAATGACACCCGAAGCAGAAAAGTTTAATGGTTGGATGGCTATGCTAGGCATCGTAGCAGCACTAGGTGCTTATGCAACCACAGGACAAATCATTCCAGGTATATTCTAATGAGTAACGTAGCAATTTGGCAGAGAGCCAACGGTAGGTTTGCAATGGTTGCTTTTTGGGCAATCGTAGGTGCTTATACCCATTTCAAATACTTTACATAACTAAATATCTACTCGTAGGAAATTTACAAATGAGCGACTTGTCAGCCGCATCAAACAGTATATCCCCACTATTAGCAGTCCTCTGGGTTTTTTATCCCATGGCTGCTTTGGTGTTGCTAGAACTTATTCTAAGAGCCTTCAATAATAATGATGACGATGATGATGATCGTGGGAAGGGTATTAGGATAGCACAACCAGTTTATGTTCCTAATGGAGCATAGGTATAAATACCTTTGAGTATTTTTACCCATCATGTATCAAATATTATTTCTCGTCACTTTAGTTGCATACACCTATTCAAATGTTGGGCAGTATCTTTATCAGTAGTATAGTTTTACAAATTCCTCCAGCAACCCACGGGTTGTTGGAGTTTGCTTTTTTCTGTGGTATTGGGGTTGCAGGTTCCTCAATGCATGTGCTATAATATAAATCGAAAGACCAATATGTATGAAGTACAGTGAAGATGAAATCTTGAAAGAGATTTCAGATTATATCAGTGGAACATATAGAGGTCATTACTCCGTTGGAAACGTACAGACTCTTGATCTTATTGATTCTGTAGGTGATGCTGAAGCATTTTGTAGGAGTAATGTTCTAAAGTATGCATCACGATATGACAGAAAGGGTTCAGCACGTAAGGATATCATCAAGATAATCCATTATGGTATGCTACTCTTACATTTTTCAGACAAGCGTTCGGCAGCAGACCAACGACAAGCTGGCAATCCTACCGCTTTTGCAGTAGACTATGACAAATAACCTTTACAATGAAACTGCGACCTGCTATGAAATTATCTGACAAGACCCTAAAGGTTCTTCAAAACTTTACAACGATTAATCAATCGTTATCTTTTAGGGAGGGTAGAAAGTTACGTACAATGTCTCCCATGAAGAATGTATTAGCGGAGGCAGAGATAGAAGAATATATTCCTAAGGATTTTGCTATCTATGATCTACCACAGTTTCTCAATACACTAGCACTGTATAGAGATCCAGAAGTAGATGTGTCTACCAATCCAAACTTTGCTAACATCAAGGCAGGTGCACATCAGAGATCAAAGTATTTCTTCTCTGATCCTAGTGTCATCATTGCTCCACCTGAGAAGGAGATGAAACTTCCTAGTGAGGATGTTACATTTGTATTGGATGAAGATAAACTTACTAAGATATTGAAGTCTGCATCTATTCTAAACTTACCAGACTTATCTGTTGTAGGTGCTGATGGTGTAGTCAAGTTGGTAGTGAGTGATCGTAAGAACGATACTTCTAACGAGTCTGCTGTTGTAGTAAACCAGACTGATAAGAACTTCTCATTCAACTTCAAGATAGAGAATATCAAGTTAGTACCTGGTACATACTCAGTCTCTATTAGTAGTAAGAACTTGGCAAGATTTTATAGTGAGACATATCAACTAACATACTTTATAGCATTGGAACCAGATTCTACTTATGAGTGAAGAAGAAAAAAAACCTGAAGTACGTGTCAATAAGAATGTACTTGATGAGGTATTGAAAAAGTATAAGAAGATAAAAAAGTATCATAAATCAAACCTCTTCCAAATTAAGAAATTAGATGAGTGACTTTATATGGGTTGAAAAATACAGACCCAAAACCATTGATGATTGCATACTCCCTGAGTCTATCAAAAAGACTTTTAGGGAGTTTTTATCTCAAGGAGAGATACCTAATCTCCTCCTTGCAGGACCACCTGGTATTGGTAAGACTACAGTTGCTAAATGTTTATGTGAACAGTTAGGTGCTGACTATTATGTTATCAACGGTTCTGATGAAGGTAGGTTCTTGGATACGGTTCGTAACCAAGCGAAGAACTTCGCATCTACAGTCTCTCTTACGAGCGAGTCAAAGCATAAAGTCATCATCATTGACGAAGCAGACAATACCACTTCCGACGTACAACTCCTCCTTAGAGCGAATATTGAGACCTTCTACAAAAACTGTAGATTTATATTCACTTGTAACTACAAGAATAAAATCATCGAACCACTCCATAGTCGGTGCTCTGTTATTGACTTTAGTATTAGTGGATCGGATAAACAATCAATCGCAGCAGCATTCTTCACAAGAGTGAATGAGATACTTGATAAGGAAAATGTACAGAGTGATAAGAAAGTTACAGCACAGTTGATACATAAACACTTCCCTGATTGGAGAAGAGTTCTAAATGAATGTCAGAGATATTCTGCAAGTGGAACAATAGATACAGGTATACTTGTAAACAGTAATGTAAATGTAAAAGATTTAGTAGCATATCTCAAGCATAAAGAGTTCCAGAATGTCAGGAAATGGATAGTTCAGAACCTAGATAATGATTCTAATGCTATACTAAGGAAGGTTTATGATTCAATATATGAATGCATGAAACCCAAATCGATACCAGAAGCAGTTCTAATTATTGCGAAATACCAATATCAATCTGCTTTTGTTGCTGACCAAGAGATAAATCTCTTAGCAGCACTAACTGAGATTATGTGTAACTGTGAGTTCAAATGAGCTTTGAAGAATGGTTAGGTGATTATGAGTTACCTTCCAAGGTAAAAACTAAATGGTGTCCTGAATGTCAGATAGTTTTACCAGCACAATGTTTTCATAAGAACAGTGTTACTGTAGACAGACTTGCAAAAATTTGTAAGTCATGTGCTGTAGTAAATACCAGAACAGTTAAAAAACTCAGAGAACTGCACCCCAAACATGAGTCTTGTGATATCTGTGGAGCAACAGATAGAACATTGCTTTTGGATCATGACCATGATACTAAAGAATTTAGAGGATGGTTATGTGTCAAATGCAATACTGCTATCGGATACTTCCATGAAGATATCAATCTCATGAATAAGGCAATCAATTATGTAAAAGAATGTAACCCACAAACTCGCTATGAGAACTCAAAATAAAGAAAATTATTACTACTTCTTCTGGATAGTAGCAATGGTTGCTTTTATAGTACCTCAAGTTGTTACCGCTTATGCATACACTAAACTTGCAGATTACCTAAGTAAACCAGTACAAGTGGAGGTACTACCTAAATGATTTTTTTATCATGTCCACCAGTTTATCATTTACCTGGTACATGGACTAAATGTAAAGATGCTATTATTCCTCATGGGAATTTAGATCCTAAGTATGGAATAGTTGTCTTCTTAGTTTTATCTTTATTATTCTTAGTGGGGTATGGATTATACCTTACATTTGGACCAGGTAAAGTAGAGTTGAAAGATCAAATCGATGAACATGCAAAGATGCATGAACTAGGTATTGCTCATGGACATGAAGGTAGAAAGTATTTTGTAACTACAAAAGAAAAACATAATCCACGACATAAACACAATGAGTAAATGTTTAGTAACAGGTGGAGCAGGTTTTATTGGATCACATGTGGTCAGTAAACTGATTCACAACAACCATGAAGTAGTTGTTATTGACAACGAATCGGCTGAAGCAAATGAAGCATTCAATTGGTACGATGATGACGCAGATAATCACGTTGTTGACATTCGTGATTTTGATAGTTGTCTCCCATTATTTGACGGGGTAGAATATGTCTTTCATTTAGCAGCACGTAGCAGAATTCAACTTGCTATGCAGAATCCTATGGAGTGTTTGGAAACAAATTACATAGGAACGTATAATATGCTAGAATGTGCAAGACGAGTAGGTGCTAAGAGGTTTATCAATTCTTCTACATCTTCTTCTTATGGTTTAGTAAATGAACCACCATTAGAAGAAACAATGAAGACTGATTGCCTCAATCATTACTCTGCAAGTAAAGTCGGAGCAGAAACTCTATGTCAAATGTACAACAATTTGTATGGTCTCAGGACTATCACCTTGAGGTACTTCAATGTTTACGGTCCTCGTCAACCTTTGAAAGGTCAGTATGCACCAGTCATAGGACTCTTCGAGGAGCAAGCAAAACGAGGTGAACCATTAACTATAGTAGGAGATGGTGAACAACGCAGAGATTACACTCATGTTTATGATGTTGCACAAGCAAACATCAATGCTATGATGACAAACTATAGTGGTATAGTTGTCAACATAGGAACAGGTACAAACTATTCAGTCAATCAAGTTGCGTCTTACATCTCTGACAATATTGTATACATTCCTGAACGTCCTGGTGAAGCGAGGGAAACTCTTGCTAATATAGAGAGAGCAATAACATTGCTTGACTGGGAACCTAAAATTACCTTGGAGGATTATTTTGATCCCAATACCTATCTTTGAACTATTAATTCTTTTACTTTCTTTATTATGGTTAAACATATTTCTTTGGAACTCAGGGGTTTATTCTAATGAAAAACCTAAAGACTCCTCTAAGATATCCAGGCGGAAAAAGTAGAGCGATAACAAAAATGAGTCAGGCACTGCCTGATCTATCGCAGTATACAGAATTCAGAGAACCCTTTTTAGGAGGTGGTTCTGTTGCTCTGTGGGTTACCAAACAATACCCTGATCTTTTGATATGGGTGAATGATTTGTATGAACCATTGTATAACTTTTGGTCACAATTACAGATCGATGGTCAAGGTCTAGAGACTAAATTATTAGAACTAAAAGCAAAGAACAATGATCACGATACCGCCAAAGAACTTTTTATCCAAAGTAAAGAAGAGGTTGACGATAGATCAATATCCGATCATGACCGTGCAATCGCTTTTTATATTATCAATAAGTGTTCTTTTTCTGGTCTCACTGAGGCATCTTCCTTCTCAAAACAAGCCTCAGACTCCAACTTCTCCGTTCGAGGAATTGAAAAACTTAGCGGATACCAATCCATCATCAAGCATTGGAAGATCACAAATCACTCCTATGAATCCTTATTGAGTTCAAATGATAGTGTTAGGGATAAGTCATTCATATACTTAGACCCACCGTATGAGATAGGATCGCATCTTTATGGTAAGAAGGGTGATCTACACAAGTACTTCAGTCATAAAGAATTTGCTGAGAAGTGTGATGGATTCAACCATGATGCTATGGTAAGTTACAACTCATCTCAATTGATTAAGGATCGTTTCAAAGATTGGAAGGCTATTGAATATGAGCATACATACACAATGAGATCTACTGCTACTTATACTAAGGCACAGAAAGGTCGTAAAGAATTGGTATTGCTAAATTATGATTGACCTAACAGACATCTGTTGTAGAATGATTACTACAGATGGAGTACCAGTTACTTTAGAAGAAAGAATTTGGATGACCCAATTCGTTTCTAAAGATAAGAAAGCAAAAGATTTTGCAGAAACCATCCTCCAAACACAGTTCCACTCATGAGAAAACAACTAATCAATGCAATGAAGGCACATGCTACTGGGGAGATCCAAAAGCATCTTGCTAATGTAGAAGTTTATCTATCTAACCCTGTTGGTATCGGAGAGCATTCTGATATTACTGAGGCAATAGGAATAGAGTTAGATAAGATAGCAAGGTATGATGACCAATTGGAAGTCATTAAAAAATATGTAAAGGATTCTCATGACTGAAAAATCTTATGATGATTCTAATTGGAGAGAAGAGTATAAAGCTTACTGCAATTACAAACCACACCTAGAATTGTTAGAGAACGGACCTAAGAGTTTATCTCAAGCATGGATATTACAAGCATTGTATGGTAAGTGGAAAAAGATTAAGGGTATCAAAGATCCAGAACCTTTGAATTTGCAGTCATCATTCTTAGAATGGAATTCTCATGTGGAGTCTGATACATGAGTGAAGATCCCCATATTAATGATCTCTATGAAGATATGGATCGTTTGAATAGTTTGTACGAAGAACTCATGTGGGAACATGACATTCCTTTAGAATTTATTCCTGATTATGAACACAATAGAATCATCATCCAACCAAAAAATAGAGGATTGGATATTAGACTTTCTAAGTCAACCTAATTCTGCTTTTGATAATTTACCACCATGCCCTTATGCTAAGAAGGCATGGTTAGATGGTAACGTTGAAGTAAAAGAATTTGTTTCTTTTGCAGAGATGAGAAAGGATCTTGATGGATGGAATAAGGAAGTTATAATATATCTGTTTCAATATACTACTTTACCTAGATGTACTGAGTTACAAATTCTAGCATCTAAGTTCAATGAAGAGTTTCCTGATTTTCTATTTCTTGAAGAGTCTCCAGATTTAGTAGAAGATGTTGGTGGTGTTATAGTCAATCAAGGTGAGTTATGTATGATGTTAGTTCAAAAAAGAAAACCATTAGAAGAAGCAAGAGAAGAATTGATGAAGACAGGATACTATGACAACTGGACAGAAGAGATGAAAGAACGTATAATGGATAGATGACACTCAAAGATCATCTAGGTCCAAAGAAAGATTGGACTAAAGAACAATGGTTACAACATGCTCATATACATGTGCATAATCCTTGGATATCTGATGAAGATCGTCAGTATTGGCGAGATAAAATTATTGAACTTACATGACTAAATTATGGAGAGTATGGAAGTATGCACTGGGTAGTTTCGATGATGAAAAGACTAGACGCTACGACAACCACATTGTTATCGTACGTAGTATTATTTTCAT
>VTLG01003958.1_pt1 | contig 74433 bp, 78 predicted proteins | sample 4694571 | NCBI WGS metagenome assembly VTLG01 (sample SAMN12604809, study PRJNA352737) | marine metagenome | biome: ENVO:00000447; feature: ENVO:00000209|ENVO:00000569|ENVO:01000036; material: ENVO:00002151; isolation source: viral sequences binned using virsorter ...
TCTGTGCTGGTGTTCCTGTTCTGAACCAAGTCTGATTGGCGTTAGCATCAGCGAGTGATGTTGACCCATCCCCTCTCATGGCTGTCGTTTTCATAGCGTCAGTCATCACTCTGACAGGTGAGCCATCTGAGCCGTATCGGTATGGCGCACCGTATTTGCTGACCATCCCTTTGTTCCTTCTCATGGTCAGTCCAGAATGAACTTGAATGTTCAAGCCAGCATAGCCATGATTCTTGTTTGATGAGTTGTTGATTGGTGCTTGAGTTTGAGTGGGGTCTGTGTCTTTTGTTGGTGCATAGAAAGCGGTGGCTGTGATTGTTCCTTCAAATCCAATCAGACCCGCAGTATCATGCACAACACTTGCGCCCAGAGCGATGTCTCCAAGAGTGGTGATGGTCTTGACCTGTGGCGCACCAGAGCCAATGGAATAGGCATCTGATGTCATGATTTGTTGGATTGTCTCAGTCTTGGAGGTATAGGCTCTGTTCATTGGTTGCTTTGACATTTCTGCTGAGGCCGAGTTTGTGTCCCACAGGAGTGGGTCAAAGGAGATAGGATTCCATGTTGATGCTGGACTCAAACCATCTGGGGCTGATACCTCCACACCATTCAGCAAAGCATTCTGAGTCGTGCCGATGTTCAAACACCAATGAGTCTGCTTGCTGTATTCAAAAGAAGCCACAGGGTCAACGCCACCGTTTGCTTGTGAGATTGCAGTTTCACCAGCACCAACGCCAGCATCCAGATTTGAGCAGACTACATTGGTGTAGTGCAAAGAATTGTGAGAGTCTCCATAGATGCTACCCAAGCCGTTTGATGGAATAGCAGACACGGTTCTAACGACTGTTGAGGTTATCAAATCAGCACCCAAATACATTGGGTCTGTGCTGAGTTTGTTGCTCGCAAGATTCGCACCTAAGCCTCCAATCGCATGGTCTGTTTCCTTGTTCATCAAAGGCAGACTGTTTGGAATCTGAGTCATGTTATTCAGAGGTTGGAATCCTTCGTTTGCTTTATGCCAAGAGTGATTCGCTGGGCGAGCAGACGAATAGTTCTCTTCTGGATGGTCAACAAATCTGCCGCAGTTTGAGAATGACAATCCTTGAAATTGAGCAGAGGATTTCAATTTGGTTGCATCGTGTATTGAGACCGATACGCCCAGATTGGTCGTTGAAAAAATCAGAGAACCTCTGCCATGATGCAAAGTCGGTGGACATTGGTTGACTGAATGTCTGGTTCTGGGTGCAATTGTCTTGGCGGCGTTAGCGTCTGGACTGAGTATGGGATTGGTGAAAACATAGGCTGAGTCATACTGACCTGTGGTCGGTGATAGTGGCTCTTTCTGTATGGAGACTCCAGATACACCAGCGGCATTCATCTGACGCTCAGTCCATAGATTCTCATCAAACAAAGCAACCCTCTGGCTGGTCTCAGAGAGAATCTTGTTGTTGCTTGCACCAAACGCTACTTGATTGACAGGTTTGACATCACTCGGCCAATCTCTGAATGTCCAAGTGAAAGGCAAGCCACGAGAACCAATTGGAGGAATTGAATCAGCCGCTTTCTTTGGGACACCCGTTGCTGGAGTTATAGCAGGGGCTGTCATAACTCAGCGTTGCTCTGGGGCGTTTAATAGAGTGTTGATGAATAGGTGAAGTGAGAAGCAGACGCTTTGCATTCCCCGCCCCCCAACACCGTTGGTTTAGGAGTGGGGGCAGAATGCACTTACTACTATCGGGAGGTCATAGGCTTCCCAGCCTCTCTCCCCGTTCTTATGGGGGCTTTTTTCAGCCCTGCGCCATAGAACTCTCTCTAAGCACAGCGAGAGGCTCTGGGGGGTGGATAGCCCCCCTTCGCATCAACAGGCCACGAGCCGCCCCGTATCGGTTGCGGGTTCTCTGCTTCTGATGAATTGACCCCATCTGGAGAATCGTGGAATTGTATGCCTACCACGACCCCCCTCTGAGGGCGACACTCATCTGGGGCGAACCAATCCCAGAACTCAGTTTAACGCTCATTTCAGTCGCCCCCCGTTGCTGGTTGATTCCAGCACCGCTTCGGTGTGGACAGGAATCGTGAGGGAATCTGATTTCCGACCCCACGCCCTTGAACCACTTAGGCAAGCGACCACTCTCCACGACTCAAGGCGGCTTACACCTCCTGTCTTATTTCAAAGCAGATGCTTGTTCATCCCTGCGATTGCCACAAGTGGTGCTACGAGAGAACAGACAGTTTAGTCTCTGAGTGTCAACGGCCAGAGAAGGGGAACAAGGGAGTATGATGGAGGGACTTTATCTGGAGGGAGTGTGAAGAAGCCTAACTCTGTCATTTCAGAGGGTTGCTTCCAAGAACTTTCGCATTATAGGTGTCGCACAGGGAGTGTTCAATTCCCCTTGTCTGGCCTTTCAATTCACCCCCCGACTCGCATCGGGAGGTATCACTTCGGCTGGAGGTTTGCGCCCCCAGCAATCTATGTGAACATACACTACTATATCAATGTGTTGGAATCTCAATGCTTATGTTCCCTATCTGGACTGTGATATGCCCAAAGCGAATTGAAGCGCAGAGATGACATCTGGTGCTTGGCGACCCACATTCATCTGCATTGAACTCATGCCAACAGACAGATTCCATTTGATGTCAAAGATGCGTTGACGGCCAGACAGATTCCCTTCTGACGATGCAAACTCCATGACATCTCCAACCTCAAAGTCAAACCTCTCTGGCTGTCCTTCAACAATCCATCTGGTGTTGTTTGACCCTTGCGTATTCAAGAAGTATTCACCGACCATTCTGGCCTGTTGCTCATCCACGATTGACTTGTCATTGACAACCTTCTCAATCGGTATCGCTGGGAATCTGGCAGAGCCAACCGCTGGAACTGTGATGCTGATGTTAAGTTCATCATTCTGAACAACGACTACATTGAATCCTGTCTTGTCTCCAGAGACTCGCTCAATCGCTGTGGGATAGAAGTCCTGTGGTGCGGCAGTTCTGGGAATCGTGCCAGCGGTGAAGGCTGGGTTTGCTGGGTCATTCACTTCTCTGAGTTTTCTGAGTGCGATGTAGCCATCTGCTGTGGTGTAAATCTGATACTTGTTGGGGGTGCTGTTGATGATGTTCAATATCGTTTGGACAGCAGACAATCTGGTCTGACCTTTGAACTTGAGACCCTGTGGCAAAGTGATGTTTGACTCATTCTTGATTCTGCCAATCGGAGGTGCATAGACAGAGTTCGCAACAATGTCCTTGAGGATTGTCAGCGCATCTGCTTTGAAATAGTTCTGCTCTGCCTTGATGACTTCAAGCCCCAGAAGCCCCAGAGAATCCAGACAGAATACATTGATTTCTGTTGACGATTCCTCAATCTCAGATACAAATCCTGTGAACAAAAGAGGGGGTGTCGCCCAAGTTCTTGGTGCGGCGTAAATCTGAATCGTGTCTCCACGCTTGAACAATCCTGTTCGTCTGCCGTTTGGATTGTTGATTGTGATTTCAAGTTCTGTGGGAGAATTGAAAGATTTGGTCATATTGAGTTCAATAACTCCGTGAACATTTGTCAATCCGTTCAGAACAACAATCGGTGCTTTGGGTGTTGCTTCAACAACATCCATGTCTCCATACAGATTTCTGAAAAGCACTTGACGAGAGCGAGCGAATATCACACGATGAGGCCAGCCATTTCTGAGACCGCTGAGTTTCATCTGCTTTGGTCTGTTTGTCCATTGGAGACCTTCTGGATTCCAGCCACCATTGGAGAATCCAATCCTCCCCAGATTGAATGTTGGCTGTGGCAGAACAGCCTGTGGATATGCGCCTTCTGTTGGCCCTGTGGTGAAGCCAAAACCACCTCTTGGCCCACCACCTCTTCTGGTCGTTATGTCATGAGTCTCATTCATGCCGCTTGATGATTGGTAGTGATACCCCCAACCCAAAGCACCTTCATTTTGTTTGAGGGTGGCAAGGTGAGGGTCAAATGGGCGTGGTGTATTCAGAGAGGTGTAGCAGAGTGTGTTTGTCTTGTCCAGACTCCAGCCACCTACATCATCTGGGAATGGAATCAAATCCAAACCCCAGACAAGCGGATAATGGCTTGGCCGTTCCATCAGTTCCTTCTCAACATGGCTTGCATCCAAAGCGACTCCCTCATCACTTCTGATGTTCTCGTGTTGATGTTCCAACCATATCTGAGATGCCCAGCGAGCGATTGCTGTCTTGGGTCTGCGTGGGTCTGACCCCATTTGTTCAATCTCATCCAGAATCCCTTGAGGCATGTTCACAACAAGCCTGTCATTCACTCCACCTCTGACAAGGCGGTGAAATCTTTCAATGGAATCAGAGTCCATATCAGACCCCCAGACCTGCCTCACGAACCATCGTTATCGTGTATGGAGTCTGACCCAATTGACCGCCCTCTCGCTCATAGTCAAATGATGTGATTCTGCCAACGAATGTTCTGCCAGATGGGTTGCCATCATAGTCAACATCTTCATACAGGAACTCAACGAGAGAACCAGCCAGCATGAGTTCCTCAACGAATGCGATGTCAGCGTTGGCGGTGCTGTGAAGGAATAGTCCGTTAAGGGTCATCTCATCGCTTCTCTGGCCCGTATCTGTGAGTTCTGGGTATGTGGCATCCAGAACTTGAGTTTGGCTCATAGAGGCGGCTCTGGTGCGTGAAAATGCGGTTGGTCTGACATTGAATGTCAGAGGTATCACAAGCGTTGCTGGCAAAACCTTGATGACAGCACTTGCTGTTTGAGATGTCAATCCACTTGCGTCTGTGCAAACAAGGGTTGCTTGATACTCACCAGCGGTGGCATAGGTGTGTTGCACAGTTCCAGATGCGTTGCTCACAGAGTTTGAGCCATCTCCAAATGTGAAAGTGTAGTTTGAAATTGAACCGCCAGCGTTGATGTCAAACGAGTCTGTTGCATCCAATCTAACCGCAGTTCCAGCACGAGTCAAAGATGGTATTGCCTTCAATACGGCGACAGGGGCGGCATCTGCTACTACGATTTGAACTGTTGAAGATTGAGTGATGTTGTTGTTGTCATCTTTCACAAAGCAAGATGCTTGGTATGTGCCAGCGGTCAGATATGAGTGCGCTGTGTTCATGGTTGCACTCGTTTGAGTCTGGTCAGACAGAGGCAAGAACTCTGTGATAACGCCATCACCAAAGTCAAACTTGAATGCTGTCAGAACTCTGTCCACATCTGATGTTGCACCAGAAGCATTGAATGAGATGATGTGTCCAACCTTTGAGTCAATTGGTGCTGTGGTATCTCCGTTGAATGTGTTGCCAATGACACTCAATGTCGTGGTCGGTGCGATGTCGTGTTCAAGAGACCAAGAGCGAATGATTGGAGTGGTTGACCAATCCACAGGATGAAGGTCAACATCTGCTGATGATGGCACATAGAAATTGAAGCGAATAACGAATCCATTTGTGATGGCATCTGCTGGCAGATTCTCCAAATCAATTGAACCAAATCCACCAACAAAGTCCAGACTGAGATTGTCAAAGTTTGTGTATGGAGTGCCGCCCTCAATCTGTCTGCCTACTGCACCGACTGTGGTTGGATTGTTGTCAACGACAGGGCAGATTGACACCTTGACATCCATGTTTTTGGCTGGTTTGATATTGTCTGCCTCAACCGTCAGAGCCGTGTATTTGCTAACCCCTGCTATCTTCTGATTCACCGTGTCAACCGTGAATGGCAACATGGCTGGTGTTGGGATGTGTCTCAATCTGATTGCATCAATCATCAAGTCAGCATCACTCTTCTGGAATGCTTCTCCAGCCCACCACATCTGACGATTGCGAGAATCCTTGATTGGGTTGTCTCCAGCGTTGATTCCACGAATGTGGAGGTTGCCAGAAATGATGGACAATCCCCAGACAGGATTGTTGCTGTTCAAGTCTTTTCCAACCGTATTGCCATCAACGATGAAGGTCATACCACCCTCATCAAATACTGCTCTGATTTGGTGATAACCTTCTGCGATATTGGTTGAACCACCTGTGCCGACAAGGTTGCCCATCTGACCAAACCCTGTGTTGCCCAAACCAGAGAACGGCCATGAACCCCAATTGGCGAACCCGCCATTTGTTGCCGCATCAAACGCTGTGTTTGCCATGATGTCAGAACCAGCAAAGAACCATATCTCTGAGTTCCATTCATGTTGCTCGTTGCCAACATACGGCGCACCTACATTTGCCCAACCTTGCCAATACAAGTTCGTGGAGTTTGGGTCGCTCAAGTATTGGAATCCACCCCTTGCGCCGAATGACTCAAAATTGTGAGTCTCGTGAGTGTGTCTGCCATAAAGAGCATGAGGCACACCTGTATCAAACTCAATAATTGTGAAGCGTTCTTTCTGCTGTGGAATCCAAGCACTCATCTCAAAGTCCAAGAATACAGGAGAGCAACCCACTTCTGTCAACGATGTTTTTGTTGACTCTCCAATCTCTCTGAATCCAGAGGCCGTCTTGTCTTTGTTTGCCGCACCAATACCAACAACAGTCTGGAAATTGCCGTAGCCCTTCTTTGTTCCAATCCTCTCATGGACAGGCCAGATTTGATTTCTGCCGTTGCCCAAACCAACCTTCTGGATGTGGTCAAAAGCATGTTTGCCTGTTGCTTGGTCAAAGGCACTCATGCACAGAAGCGTCAAAGATTTGCTCACCCATCTTGGTCGGCTACCAAACCTTGAGCCTTGATAGGCCTTATAGGATGACCCATCGCTGACCGAGCCTGTCCCATCTGCGCCAGAACTTTTCCATGCGTGATACTCATCTCCAGCAGAACCATCGTTAATCGCACCACCAAGAAGTGGGAAATCTCCAGCCAGATACATTGTTCCATAAGCAAGTCCCTCTGGTGCTGAGACTGAATAATAGAAGTTTGAATGTCCAAATGTTTGAGGTGCGGCCAATCTCAAAATGTTGCCAGAGAATGAGTTTGCTGTTGGCACATTGACAAGTCCATCTCCAAGTCCAGATGTCAACAGAGTCCCTCTTGGAGATGGTTGAATACTGCCTGTTTCATTGAACCCGTTCACCGTTCCCAAGAACAAAGACTGTGGGTCAAAGCATACTGCATTCGGGAATCTCCATTGAGTGTTGGCGTATGCTGGAACATTGTTTGAACCACATACCCCACCAACAAATCCAAGACCTGTTCCCAGAACTTGGAGACTTGAACCCTCAGCCGAATATCCTATTGGGATGATGTTGTATTTGTTCATGCCCAGACCTCTGCGGCTACCAAGACCGTCTGCTGTGCCACCACCGTTGCCGTATGGTGTTGTTCCATTCACATTGAGGTTGGTCTGCTTCCAGCCGTCATAGGTCTCCCCTGTGCCACCTATTCCCACATACTCCCACTTGCCACCAAAGACATGCTCAGAGCCTCCCATGATTCCTTGACTGATGTAGGATTTGGTCAGTTCATAGGCCAATCTGGTGTTGGTCGCTTGGTTTGTTTGTTGACCTGCGTTGACAACAAAAGACAGTTTGTGTCCGTTGAATGTCCCTGTTGCACCAGACACGATTGATGACTTTGCTACCGCTGTCTGCGCCTCCACTTTGTTGATAATCCACCAACCGCTTCTGCCAGAAAAGAAATTGTCTTGCATAGATGTTGTGTTTGCACCACCAGAAATTGATGTGGTCGTTGATGGATAGCGAACTGCATTGAACTCTGGTTTTGGATTTCCTGTGCCAACGACTTTTTGAAGCCACTTTGACGAACCAACAATGTTTCTGACAAGTGGATTGTTATTGGAGTCAATAACCTCTGCAAAGATTCCAGAATTGAATTGCATGTTGACAGGCATTCCTGTTTTCCAAACATTTCTTCTGCTACTTGTTCCATATCCACCTGTCGTGTCCTCAACCCAAACCTCCAACACCATCGTTGCTGTGGTGGATGTAGTGATTGAGGTTGTTCCAGCAGAACCGACCTGCTGGGCGGCAAAGATTTTTGCACGAATTGGATTTGGTCTGACCACTCCACTTCTGGGTTGCACTCGCATCGTTGCATTTTGTAGCCTGTCAGTCCATGTCCCAGCGTTGTATGCGACTCTGTTCTGTCTCAGATTTGTTGTTGTGTCCATCCAAAAATACCAATTGTCATCCACATCCATGTCGTAGTTCCAGCCTTGCGCTGGAGGGCATAATGGGCCTTGAATGAAATCATACAAAGGGAAGATTTGAGCAGAGGACATCATGTTGGTTTCAACATTGTCCAATTGACTTTGAGTGAGGTCAATACCGCCCTTGCCATTCCAGACAGAATACACGGTTGTTCCATCTCTGCCGCCAACCTTTCTGGTGTCATCATAAACATAGGGGATAATAGAACCGCCGATGAGGGGGTATGTTCCATCTGCCAAGAAGCAAGCCAATGCGCTTCGCATTCTGAATGATGGATTGCCCGTTGCTGATGACGCTGGCGTGATGTCTGGGTTGGAATAGTCAAACTGATTGCTTGCTTGACCTACGGGGTCGTTGCGTTGAAATGCCGCATACTCTCCTGTTCTCAAGTCTCCAGCGTCATCCCACCACTTGTATTCAGCACCATCATCTGGTTGCTGACTGTATCTGGTCATGCCTTCGTCATAGAAGTTCCTGTATGTGTTGGTGTTGTTTGACCCATCCTCGCCAGCAGACCCATCCCAAGCACCTTGAACAATGTCGTTGCTGTGAGTTCCAGAACCTTGTGTTTTGTCCAATTGGTTGTTGTCATAGAGAAGTGGCATCCAAAGTGTCGCACAGATTTTGCTCACGGTTGGGAGAACTGCGTTGTTATTGGAGTCAATACGGGGGTCTGCATTTGCTTCTGGAAATGAACTCGTGCTGGGAATAGTGCCATCGCCAACGAGACCGAATGGCAACCACGCTTTCTTGTAAAACGGGTCATTGACATTTGCACCAAGCGCATCAACCGTTGCTTTACTGAATCGGTTCAAGTTCCCATCAAGCCAATGAGTGAACTCTTGAAGTGTGATGAAAACGGGATATGGCCCAGATGAAAAGTCCAGCGTTGGATTGTCTGGGCTGGTATCAGAACCCTGTTCCATACCACCTGCACCAGCGGTGGTCTGTGAGCCATAAACATTTGACAATTTGACATCTGCGCTGGGCGCAACAAATCTGAACTCAGTCTTTGTTCCATCTTCATGAGTGATGATGCAACGAGCATCAAGAGTTCCAGAGCCAAGAATCTGAATGGTCGGTGTTCCAGATGGGGTTGAACCATCGTGGTTTATCATCTCCACTCTGACACCAGCAGTTCTGGATTCGTCATCCAGACCATCTCCAATCTCCTGTTTGAGTTTGGGGTTGAAGGTTGTGTAAAACAACACAGGGTCAACGCTGAGACCGACTTCTCCATCATTTCTGATGTAGGCTGGAAACCACCTCTGAATCTCACAGAGGCCGTTGAGCCTCCTTGAGAATGGCTTGGTGATGTCTTGCTTGATTGTTGCCATCAAATCACCCCTCTTGTTCCAGACCCCTTCTTGCCCGCCACTTCTGTCAAGGCTTGCTTGAAAGCATCACGGACATCTCGCTTATTGAGGTTGTTGCCCGCACCGATGGATATTCCACCCGATATGTTGAGAGTCGTGGATTGCGAAGGTTTCTGGGTTGATTCTGCTCGTTGAATCGCAGATGCCATGATGCCGTCAATCTTGTCAATCGGCATGATTGCCTCAGACCCTGCTTCTCCGACCATTCCCAATGTTGGACTGTTGACAATACCACCCTCTGCAAAGAAGGCCATACCGACACCAGCACCGACCAGCGCACCGACAGGGCCACCTATCACAGCACCCACAGCCGCACCCTTAGCCGCACCGCTTAGATTCACTCCTGTCTTTTCCTCAGCGGCTTTCAGAGGTTTGTCAAGGAATCCAAAGATGCCCTCCAACAGATGGAGAACAGGGAACAAGATTCTGAGAAGGCCACCGAATGCTCGTTTCATACCTTCACCGAATGCGTCTGCATCCTTGTCAAAAATAGCGGTTATCATCTCAGCGATGCCGCCAATCAAATCCAAGAATGGTTTGAGAATGAACATTGACAATTGAACTGCCAGAGAGAACAGTCTGATAGCAGGGGCAAGAGCGACAATGACTTCTGCCAACACAATGAACAATGGGACTAAAGCCTCAAGCAAATCTGGCAACACTTCTCCAAATTGTTCTGCAAGAGATGTGAATGCTGGCAACATTGGAATCAACGCTTCGTCAATGAACTTGATGAATGCTGGAATCACTTTGTCAACCAATATCGGGGTGAATACAGAACCGACCAGAATCATGAACTCTTCAAACTTGGAGTTCAGAGATGCCAGAGCGAATGCACCCGATTGTTCCATAACAGCAATCTGTTCTGCTGTTCGCCCAACGCCCTCTTGCGCCCCGATGTTGCTCTGGGTCAGTTCATCCAAAGCATCAACATTCGCAAGCATAGAGATAGCCGCTGTTCCACCACGAACTCCGAAGATTTCCAGCATCTGGTTGGTGGTTGCCCCAGCATCTCTCAATTGTCTGAATACATCTGTGAGTGAAGTCAGACCTGTTGTCTGACCAGCAACAGTCTCATTCAGTTTTGTGAACTGCTCTTGTTGGGCGGCAACGAGTTCATTGTTCCTCTCGTTGGCTGTGTTGACCTTTTGTTGCTCAATGCGCTTCTCAGCCATTGTGATGTTTAAGTCGGCGTTAGCACCCTCCAGACGCTGTATTTGGTCAAGTTCACGAGCATTGAGTTCTCTGCCCTCCTTCTCTGCTCTGCGCTTGATTTTCATGATAGCCAGACTGTTGGTCTGTTGCTCAATACTCATGTCATTGAGTTCGCTGTTCAGAGCCTTCATCTGAGCATTGGTCGCTTCTGCCGCTGACTTGCTTGCATCCAATTGACGACTGACTTCTCTGAGTGCCGCCTTTGCCGCTTGACCTGCTGGTGTCAATTTGAAGAAGTCAAGTCCCAAGTCCTCCATCAATTGACGAGCATCGTCTGTGGGCTTGAGCAGTTTTGTGATTGCCATACGCAAGGCTGTTCCAGCCATTGAACCTTTCAGACCAGAATCTCCCAGAATACCAGCCGCCGCTGACGCTTCTTCAAGCGATATGCCAGCGGCTCTCGCTGTTGGCGCAAGGAACTTCATCGCCTCGCCCAAATCGTTGACTGTGGTGAAAGTCTTGGCTTGCGTATTGAGCAGAATATCCGTGATGTTTCTGAGTTCAGAAGTCTCTTTGCCCATACCTTTCATCGTTGAGATAGCGATTGATGCGGCGTTTGGCAAGTCTGTTCCAGCCGCTATCGCAAAATTGTTCAAAGCCTCAAGCGCACCTTGAGTCCCAGATGAATCATCACCAATCATCTCATCCATTGACAGACCAGCAAGAGTCAGAATCTCTGCCGCCTCAGCCACTTGTGATGTGGTTGATTTGGTCTGAGAACCAAGTTCCTGTATCTTGTTTTTGAGTGGGTCAATACCAGCCAGACCTGTCTCTCCAGATATGGCGGCGATTCTGAACAGAGTCTCTTCAAACTCAACGAACTTCTGGATTGACTTGGCGATGAAGGCGACACCAATCATCGCCCCTGCGGTAGCCGCCGCCGCACCGATAGCCAAGAAGTTCATCTTGCCAAGTTTGCCAAGCCTTGACATTCTGGTTGATGAGTGTGCCAAGCCCTGCTGAACTTGAGCCATTCCAGCCTTGAACTTGCCAACCTGTGCATCAAGGAATACAGAGAGTTTGAACTCTTCTTTCACAGCCAAGATTATCGCCCTCTCTTCAATTTGGCTTGACGGCGATTGTATTGCTCACGCTGTTGTCTGTTGGCATACGCATACGCATTTGCCAGATACGCTGAATCACGAGGGTCAAGTTCACGCCACTCCTGTGGAGTCATGCCGAACTCTTTCAGCAAATGAAAATAGAACTGCCCTTCTAAGGTCTGGGAATAATTCACAATTCCCCCAACACACCACCACCGTCTAAGGTCGGTGTGCCAGCGGCTTTGACCACTCGTGTGGCAATCTCTCCGATGAGCATCAGAGGCAGAGTCTTGAACTTGCCCCAAGTGAGTTCTGAGTCGCACTTTCTGAGCATCTCGTAGCACATCTTCAAGCCAAGCATTTCCTGTTTGTCTTGGTCGCTCAGTCCCTTGAGTTCTGGGTCTGATTTGAGAACTTGATATTCTGCGGCTGAGATGGGTCTGCACATCACAGATTGGACTTCTTTGCCATCCTCGCCAATGAGTCCCACTCCAACCATGTCCACCTCTATGTCGGCTGATGCCGCCTCCAGAGTGTTGTCCAACCACGATGCCAATTTTAATCACCACTCAATCTCTGTTGAAGGAGATACCTTCAAACGAAGCATTCACCATCAAAGCACCCTCAGCACCTGCTTCAAGTCCTTCAATCGCAAGGTCAGTCAAGACGCAACCAGAGATGATGTAAGTGTGAGTCCCAGCGACATTTGCATCAAACTCAAGTGTCTTGATTTCATTGTTGCTGAACCAGCCCCAGAGGTCTGTGTCAGAGATTCCCCATGCCTTTTTCAAAGTGCCAGAAACAGTCTTGACACCACGAGTGTGGCTTAGGTTGAAGCCTGTGGTTGAGCCAAGTTCAATGTATTTTCCTGTCGCTTGAGCCATTGTGAAATCGCCAGAAACGAATCCAACAATGCTACCTGCGGCTGTGATTTTTCCAGATAATCCTGTGAACTGATGAATAGCCATGATAATCCCTTAGCCTATTCGGTGTTCTTTGGGGGTTTTAACGGTGTTGGCTCTGTTGCCTTTATCATCTGGTGCTGTTCCCGTTTCAGTCTGGCAAGCGTCAGTTCGTTGAGACCCTCAACCTCAAGGTTCTGATACGGGCTGTTGGCGAACCGTTCCTCAAAGCATTTACGACATCTGTGTTCAGAATGTTCATTGTGTTCTGGTGCGCCCATCGCCATCAGTTCCTTCTTGTATCTGTTGCGAGAATCGCCCTTCGGCCACTCCACTTCAATGATACAAGGTAAGCCATGCTTCTCACAGACAGAGCCATGCTTCTTGCCGCAGGTCAACGGCTTCTTGAGTGGCTTTGGCTCTCGCTTTTTCTTGGGTTTGTCAGCCTTCTTTTTTGACTTGAACCGCTTCTTGCGTTGCGTCTGTTTCGTGCGATTATTGCTCATCATCCCCACCATCTTGGAACAAGCCTTGCATCGGATGAGTCATACCAATTCTGGATGTGATGAGGTCATCAAACTGTTTGGCGATAATGTCCCAATCCAGATGGTCAAGAGCAAACTGTCTGCCAGCCTTGCCCTTGTCGCTTACAGCCTTTGGATTGTTGTGAACCTCAAGCATCGCATCAGCGAGTTTGTCCACATCAACCAGACCCATTCGCACACCCCATCTTGGCCCAACAATGCTGTCAGAACATGGAATCAACCAGCCTCTTTCATTGTCATCTCCAACGAGTTCACGACCTGTTGAGTTATCTGGCAGAATGATTGGAATGCCACAGGACATCGCCTCTGCTGATGGGATGCCAAAGCCCTCTCCACCTGTTGCCAGAATGTGAGCGTCTGTGCATCCATAGATGTTCGCCATGTCCTCACGAGACAGACCATGCAAAGGATTGGATGCCATGTCAGAGAATACAACATTGTTCTGGAGTCCGTATTCTTTGATGAGGTCTGGTAGTTTCCAACCGCCCATCTGAGCCATGTCTGTGGGGTCTCCACAATGAAGAACCAGACCAATGCCCTGCGGGTCTCCACACTTTTCCAATGCGATTTTCAGCGCATCTAACAAGCGAGGAATCTGCTTACGATTGGTGTTGCGACCAACAGATGAGAACATTGTCTTGAAGTTCAATCCAAGTTTGTCTCTCAGAATCTGCTTGTCAGAGAATGATATTGGCTTGAATACGGCTGTGTCCACACCATGCCAGATGACAGGATTCTCAATCTCTGGATTCAGTTCATACCTGTCAAGGTCTGGGAATATCATCTCTGGATGACAGTCTCCATCGCTCTTGTGTTTGTTCACAAAGTCAAGCCATGTTGCTTTGCCAAACTGACTCATCCACAGGTTGGTGTGAGTGTGTCCAAGAATGCGACTCCATTGGTATGAGATTGGCACACCATCAATCGGTGTGTATGCGATATGTGGCACACCTCTGTTGTTGCATGACATGACCATGTGGCCTGTGAACCAAGCGTCAATCAGAGAGATGAATACATCTGGTTGGTAGGTGTCCAGATGCAAGTCCAGAACTGACGCAGAGTTTGGGTCTCCTTCTGCAATCTTGTCTGCACCAAACTTGCCCAGACCTGTGTGAATCATTGTCCAGCCTTCTTCATGTTTGATGTTCTCTCCATTGTAGTCCCAACCCATCACCAGAACTTCATGTCCCATTTTGATGAGTCGCTTTATCACTTCACGGCTGACAACCGCATATCCTGTTGGTCTGGTGGGCTGTTCAGATGCCCAGAGTATCTTTGCCATGAATGGTTGTGAAACACGAGACCACTTCAAGCCTTTGGTGGAATCTCAATTATTTTCGCCAATATCGTGTGTATTGGTTTCAATACGGTGGGAAAACAGGAACAAAACCATTGAGATTTAGAAACATTCTTATACCAGCGGTTGGTGGTTCATGGTGAGCCGACACAGACTCAACACCCGCCCATGAAACAGCCTCTTGGTTTCACTTACGCTCACTTGGGATTGGGTTGGGGTTGGGACTGTGCTTGTTCAACCCCCCGTTGGGAGATGAAAGCCCCCTGCTGGAGATAAAGACCAGCAGAACCTGTCTGAACAACGGTTTGCGGGGGTGTGGCTCGCTTCTATTCCTCTAATCAAAGATTCTTGTATTCTTCTGATGCCATCATGTCATCAATAATTTCTTGCTTTGACAATGCGCCAAAGTCCAGACATGATTTGTAGTGAGCAAGGCCACCTGCGTCAGCCTCACGCTTGAGAGTTTCTTTGTATGCCGCCATGACAAACTCTGCGCCATCCAGAGCCATCAAGCCCTCTGGTGCTGGTTCTTCTGCCACTTCTTCTGCGACTTCTTCAACAGTCTCTTCTGCTGGCTCTGGAACTGCTTCAAGTAAGGCAATCAAATCTGCTTTGGTTGCCTTTGCATCTGCTTCCAAACCTGCTTCTTCAACGAGTTTCAATAGTTCAGCCTTCTTCAATTCAGAGAGGTCAGTCATAAGCAATCGTCATCCTTTGAGGCTTTTAACGGTATCGGGGTCAATACGCTGATAAACCGTATCTGGGATTCTGAAATTGCAGAAGTCGGCTACCTCTCGTCAACGGGTCTGGGCAACCCAATGATTCGGGGTGTATGGGGCGACTTCTGTGGGCTTGGTATTGCCCTTCATTCCATATCCCCATGCACCCCACCCTTTCTGGCGACACATCAAATCCAGAAAATAGGGGCAAAAACCATTGATATTGAGAAAGCATTGATATAGTATCACTTACTGCGTAGTATCATGAGCGCAACAATATCGCCAGAAATTATCCTACGCAAAGTCGTTATGGGAGACTACCACTACCACCGAGCAGAAGAACTTGAAGCACTACAAGCAGAGGTCAACGCTGGCTGTGGAATATACAGCCCAGAACAGAACCAACAGAGAGTCGCACTCCAGAGAGAAGGCGGCGAATACGCTTCATCATGCCTATCCGTTGTCTATGCTGGAGAGCATGACTTTGGCCTACACCTAACCACCTTGACTGATGGAGGACACTATGACTATGACGCTGAGTGCGTTGGCATGACCCTTGCTGAAATCTATGAGATGTATGGTGAAGAGAATGTTCACTACGAAAACTCGTTAGCATCTGGCTCAGTCTATATCACAGAATGGGCATACAGAAATGTCCACGAGTGAATACAATTCCAACAGGAAAACAGGAGATGAAAAAATGAGCGACATACCAAAAGAATGGAACTACCAAGAAGGCGATGAATTGATACTGACCTACTACCGATACTACGGCGACAGGGATGAAGATGACCAGCGCATCTATGAAGAACAGACAATGGAGTTTGACTGTGAATACAGCATCAATCATTGGATTTCATACTTCATCGGCCACTCAGAAGTGGCACATTGGGAAGGATATGGATTCAAAATTGCATACCCAGAACTTGGAGATGAAACGGGATTTTACCTTTGTTAAAACTTGGCGGCAAAGGTCGGTCTCAAAAAACGGCATTCTCGTGCATCCAGAGAGCCTTGAAGCGTTCCAGACCCCACCATAGGGTTGGAGGTCGTTCCTTGCTCTGTGAGCGTTCCAGAGACCGTTAAACGGGGTGTTGCCTGTGGTGCATCCACCGCACCCACGAATGACGAGGAATCTGTCTTGACTCCATACCCAGAGAACGGCCATGCGCCAAGTGCTGGTGCATCAACAGAGATTTGCCCACCAACAGGCAAGGGTCTGATTGATGTTCCTTGAAATGTTGTTCTGGCAAGGTTGTTGTCCCATGATTGGTATAGACGAGCCAGACGGGTGTAGTCTGTGCCAGCCGCCGCTGGTCGGCTTGTAGCGTCTAATTCTGGACAGTTCTGGAGAGTGCCTGTCCAAGCCAGACTTGCTGACTTTTTCAGATTGGGACTCACAGATGTTGAGGACAGTCTTGAGCAAGGTAGGTGATTGGGCGTTCCTGTGTCTGTTCCATCCAACAGGAATGTCATCTCAGCCATCAAAGGGTTGTTTGGGGCAAGGACATTCTGAGCCAGATTGAAGGTCGCACCGTTGTTGTATAACACCGTTCTCTCTGTGAAGTTTGCATAGGTCAGAGCAACCATCATGTCAGCCATCAAGCCATCAAATGGTCGTGTCGCAGAATTGTCTGTTGCTCTGCCCACTCGCCACTTGGCAATCGTTGTGAAGTCTGGAATAGCGGCTGTTGTTCCCACATTTGTTGTCCCGTTGACTGTGATAGTCCACGCATTGTCTTGCATCTGAAAGATGATGTTGTTCCATGTATTGAGGCTGATATTGCCCAGAGAACTGTCCAGAGTCGCTGGATTCCCATTGAATCTCATGCCGACTCCAAGTCCATTCAGAAACAGAGAGATGACATCGTTGCCAGAAGCATCCTCCAATTGCCAGAGTCCACCAGCAGATGAAGCACCTCCAACACTTCTGGGATTGACCCAGAAGGAGATGGTGAAGTTATATCCAGATGCAACCGTAGGCCACACTCCGTAGGAATTATGGGGAGATGCGATGGTTGTGTTCATCTCAAAGGAATGGGTGCTGGTCGTTGTCAAGTCTCGCCATGAAATGGCGGCGGCATTCCAAACTCTTCTGCTGACATTCTGCCATTGGGGAGTAGTTCTGGCGATTCTCGTCAGAGCCGATGCACCTGTTATTCTCGCCACAGATTATGAACTTGAGTCTCGGTTTATGTCCGTATCGGACTCAATATCAACAAACTCTTCTGTCTCACCCTCCATTTGCCAGCCTTTTTCTTGTCTGCGAATCAGATGTCTGAATCGTTTGAGTTCGCCTTCACTCAAGGTTGCACCCTTCTCCAATTTTCTGAGGAATGTGTCAATGTCATCGTTGCACTCACGCTCTGGGCCACTCTTGCCCTTCTTGCCTCTGGTCTTGCGTCTGTTGCGCCTTCTGCGCTTGGATGATGTCATCATGTCCTTAGCGAACATCATGTTCTCTGCACCAGCCTCACCAGCCTTCACCCAGATAGACTTCTCTCCTTTTTCAACAGCATCACGGTGTTGCTGATAATGTTCCTTGCGATGACAGTTTGAGCAGATGACATCGCACTTGGCAATCTCAGCGAGTATCTTTTTCTTGGATGCACCAGCCGACACCAGACTTGACACGATGGTCTCCTTGTCCTCATGGTTCTTGTGATGGAACTCCAATGCCCAAGCGTTCTCCATCCCAGACAAGCCGCACTTGACGCACGACATTCCTTCTTTCAATTGACGCATCCATTCACGAATCTGACGCTTGCGTTGTTGAACCTGTGAGATACGCTGAGACTTGTTGCGATGATACCACCGCTTGTGATAGTCCCTGTTGTATTGTCTGCGCTTCTCTGGGTCTTTGTAGGGCATTTGGTGGGAACAAATGCGAGCCGCCTATTCACAGTTTCTATTCGCTCAATTCAGTCAATGCTTTTGCTATATCAATGAATATCATGCGGCAGTTTCTGGCCGATGTCTCTGGGTGGGACAGCGTGTGTCCAAGCACCGTGAAATGTTCTGGGCTGGATGAATCATTCAGCATCTCCAGCAATCCCCAGACTGAATACAGGACAGCCTTGCCATCCACATCAACCGTGAATACCTCGTCTTTGATTCCCTTTGCTTCAAGGGACTTCTTCACAGATTGCAGATTCATTTCAATCACTCCACTTTGGTCAATGTCCAATTGTTTTCTTGTTCCTGTTCCCTCTTGAGGTAGTCAATGACTCTCTGCTCACGACCATCGTGTGCAAGCCAGACAGCGAATGTCCTTTGCATAGTAGCGTTGTCATTGAGCCATACATAGTGTTCACCATTTGGTAATTGCTTGAGGACAATAAAGTCCAGAATGTATGTAGCAAACGGTATTCCATAGAAGTCGTTTGCTCTTTTCATCAGTTGCCTTTCAGCGGTATGTGGGTTGGTAGTTATGCTCATGCACTATGTCCGAGCGAGTGATTGTATATCAATCCTTCTGTTCTCCCAATGCTTTATCCAACCATTCGTTGAACCATTGGCAACGACTCGCTGGTCTTGGGACACGCTTCTCTTTTTTCTTCTCAGCATCTCTGCCGCATACCGATGTCATTCTTCAAACCTCATTTCAACCGTGTAGTCGTTTCTGAATCCAACACATTTGTCAGATGACCCTTCTGGGCCACAGTCTGGTTCATACCCCTTGACGGCCTTTGTCTCGTCAGACCTTGCGATTCTGATGTATTGGTAGCCGTTGCCTGTGGCTGTCTCTATTCCCGCTGTGGGATAGCACAGAGTCCCGTTGTTCATGACCAGCATGAACTTTGTTGCTAACCCCCACAGTTTTATCCTTGTTGGTGCAAAGAGGGTTATCTTCATGTAAAGCAGATTTGTTCTCTTGATTTGTGTTTGTCCACCGATTCCGTTCAGTTCAGATTCTGTGGTCTCGCCATAAACAGGCGTGATGCAAATCTGGTAGGTTTTCTGTTTTTTGAACTCAAGCCATTCTTGATTCACGACAGGATTCCAGACTCCATCTGGAGAATCCATATTGGTCTCAATAAGGTTCTTGATTGTAGTGTGTGGGTCAACAGTTGGCAACCCTCTGTCAGTCAAAGCCAAACTCAATACCCCCGATAATAGAAGGATGATGGCATCTGATATTGACCAAATGTTGCGACACCAATGTGCTTGTGAGACTTGACTTGAACCAGAAGTTCCTCATACTCTTGCTTGGTGTCAGCAATCAAAGTTCTCCAGAACTCTTTGACCCTATCCATGCAGTTCTCATCATTCATGGCCGCACGACCCGCTGACCTCACGACATGGAGAATGGTAGCCATCTTCACATCGGCTGGGGGGTTTGTAGCCCCTGCTGAGTATTGAACTTTCAATCTGGAACTCATAGCCTCTGTGAAGGCGTAGTGGAATCTCACAATCCCTGCTTCGTTGTCATGGAGATAAAAGTCAGCATCATTCGCAACCCTACCTTCAATCAGAGATGTTTCAACACCCGCTGGTGAGACTGATGAAATACTTGTGATGCTGACCACAGGCCGCTGGCTCAAGGTGATGAAAGCCAAACCGAATGCCGTATCAAAGTATTCTGTATGGCTCTCAGTCCCAGCGAACTGCTGTCCAGCGTAGGCATCCATGAGTCTGGATGCTGTGGTTATCATCGTTGCGATTTGAGCATCCGTTGGGCCAATGCCCTCAGAAAAGTCAACACCAGCATACGCTTCAACCTCAGCCAGAGTGCAGTAGTCTGTTGCCGCCATACATTCACCTTATCCTTCACGGTTTATCACGGAGTCGCCCCGATTGGTCGGGATGGCTCACGCTCAACCGTGTCAGACAAAGCGACTCTCAGTCAACCTCAGACGGTTGCGATTCCGTGAAGCAGACATAGTGCTTCTGGGTATCGCACATTGAATGCAACATCTTGGCGAGGAATCAAGACGAATCGGTCTTTGGTTGGCTCATCCAAGAAGCCCATGTTGAATCGGCGGTCTGCATCTGTTGGGTTTCCAATCAGAGGGGAACGGTTGTGAACCAGAAGTGCGACAGTCTTGTCTTGAACTGCGCTGACACCGTTGACAGTTCCGCTTGGGTGGAACTTGCCGTCAAAGTGAAGGTTGGTTGGGATTGTTCCTGTGGCAAAGACACGGATTCCGTAAAGGCGACCAAGTTCTCCAGAGAGGATGGTTGCACCTGCGCCATACTTGTCAACAGTTTGTAGTTCTGTGAAGCCAAGCAATTGAACCTCAAGGTTGCGAGGAACAATCAAGGACAGTTCATCACGGTTGTCAGCAAAGACACCGAGTTTGTTGATTGCAGAGCGCAGATGGCTCAGAGCGAAAGTTCCAGAGACTGAGACAGAAGTTCCAGCCTTCTTTCGCAGACCATCAAAGTTCAACAGGTAGTCGTTCTGCTCTGAACCAGCGGTGGTGTTGATACCTCCAAGATTCAATGGTGCAGATGACCTGTATGCGCCGTTGATGTTGTTTGCCAGAGAGCCACCTGTCTCGGTGTCTCCGTTGATGAAGAGGGATTCCTCGTTGAATGCCAAGCGAGATGCGATGTCATCACGAAGCACAGTCAGAAGTCCTTCAACGCCGTAAGCGATTAGGTAGTTTCCGATTGGGATGTTGGCAATCATGGTGGAGAGAGTCAAGTCAATCTCAGCAGTTCCATGAGTGGATTCGTCAGATGCAGTTCCCGCTTGGGTCTGTGCAATTGTCTGGCGGTGGAATCCGATGCTGGTTGAAAGTTTTGGAACTTTCACAGTTCGGGTTGCCATTGGCAGACTCTGGAAAAGGCTTCGCATGAAGTTCCTCTCATAGACAATCTGGATGATTTCATCCGATGTCTCAGTAGGGAACATCTGCGAACCTGCGTCAGTCTGCCCAGCCAATGCGTCTTTCACTCTTTGAACCATGTCGTTGAATTGAATCTCTTCACTCATTTTGTATCACCATTTTTTGTTTTTGTTTTCTCTCCCTTGCGGGGGGAATATGATATTCAAGCACCTCGCTTGCTGATTTGCATCTCAAGCCAGCCAGCCAATCCGTTCATGCCTTTGCTGACCTCTGGGGTAGGGTCGTGGCGAGTGTGGTTCTGAACCACAGGGGTTGCTTCTGGGGATGCAAGACTCTTTGGTTGCGCTTCAACAGTCTTGGTCTCTGGCACTTTGTCAGCACCAACAAGTTCAGCAACACGCTTGGCGACTTCTGCCTCAATGCTTGCTTCTGCTTCTGCGGCTTCCTTCTCAGCCCTCATAGATGCAAGTTCAGACTTGAGTGCTTCAATGTCCTCGCTTGCTTGAATGTGTCCTTCAATAGTGGTTAATCGTGCTTCAACACCAGCGATTGCTTTCACGACTTCAACCAATACTTCTGTGATGGTTGGCTCGCCAGCAGATTCTTCTTCTGTTGCTTCTGCGCTTTCTTCAACCACTTCTTCTGGTAGTTCCTCTTCTGGAACTTCTTCTGCTGGTGCTTCTTCTGCCTCAGCCTCTTCTGACTTAACGACCTCTTCTTCAACATGGTCGTGCTTGATTTGCATATCTTCGGTTGGAACTTCAAGTTCCTCTGAGGCAACAACGACCTCTTCTTCTGGAGTTTCAATGATGGAATCGTCAGTCATCTGGTTCACCTGTTGTCCAATGCCTTTGTCAACGGGGGTATTAAGTGAATCGGTATTTTCAGATTCGGACTTTTGACCTTCTGAACTGTTGATATTGGCGAGCAGTAGTTCTTTCAGACTCTGGATTTCAGCCTTGAGTTCATCAATTTCAGAAAGTTGATTTGGCGTATCGGACTCAATACCGTAGGATGTTGGAGTCTCAAGTTCTTCACCTGTTGCATCGGTGTAAGCCGCATGACTATTGCATGGCATGAAAACAGTTTCACCCTCAACATCATGCGTGTGTATTCCTTCACATCCAAGTTCTGCGGCACGAGCCTCTGCTTCTTCAAGAGTGGTGAATACATCTGTCTCAATCTCACGCTTGGTGGATTTGCCTCCACACCCACAGTCGTCAGACTTGGTTGCTTCGTTTGGTGCTTCCATGTCTCCCATAGGTGGAGGTTCTTCTGATGGTGATTCTGCTGGCATCTTCTCAAAGAGGATGGCGAATGAATCTCCCATGTCCTCATATCCAAGCACATGCTTCTGGACATTGAACAAAGCGTTGGGCGATGCTGGAACATCAACCACGCTGGTCTCCAACCAATCAATCTCTGTGAATGTCATGTAGCAGACCTCCTTGTCCTTGTCATCATCACCCTTGCATTCTTTGATAGCCGCACGAGCGATGAACCCAATGCTGAATGCACGAAGGAATCCCTTGCGTATCTTTCTGACAATATCCTTCTCACCGCCGTCAATGACAGCCCTGCCGATTGGAACTGAACCTTTGAGACCATCCCATGTTCCCATTTCCACATCAAGCATTCTGCCAATGACACCGTATGTCTTAGAGTGATTATACAGGATGACAGGATTCTTTTGGTAGTCAGACCATGACTTCATGATTGCATCTGGGTCAACAAGTTCGTTGTGTCTGTCCAGCATGTTCTCGTTGCCCACATAGACAGGGCCACGAATCACGACATCATCTTCACCAATCTCATATCCTTCATGGTCTGGCTCATGTTCCTTGTCCTCATCGTGGTAGTTCTTGTCAACCACGAAAGGCATCTGAGCCTCAAGTTTGATTTGGATTTCACGCTCATTTCCAGAGCGTTGAGCATATTCCTCATCACTTACCAGATAGGCTCGCATATCGTCTTGGTTGGATTCGGCGGGTTATATCAGTAGCGGATAGTGGACAAAAAGCATTGATATTTACAATATATTGATATAGTATGACTTTCTGGCTCAATATGCAGACCCAACCCTGCGATACCCCGAAACAAGCCACACACCCAGCCCAGAGTCATGGTTTCTTAACCATGAAGTGGGTGCAAAAGGTGGCCTCTGGAAGATGAAGGGATGGTTGGGAACAACACCCCAACGCCGATGAATGAGAAATCTGGAGGCCATGCCCTAAAGCGACCCCTTGAGTAAGGGTTGTGAGTTGGTGGGTTGGGGAGGTTGACTCACCACTATTCACGAACTCCCAATCTTGATGAGTTTCTGCAACCACTTCTTAACCGATGGTTTGGTTATTGCTGGAGTTTGCTTGAGAACCTTCCTTAGTGCTGGTTCAAGGAATGGTTTAGGTCGGTTGCGTATTGTCCCAAACTCAACAGCCTGTGCATAGTCCACGCCTGTTCCAGCACCACCAAACTCAACCCTGCGTCTGAACTGATTGATACGCTTAACACGACCAGATGCACGAAGCGCACCTGTGTCAACAGGCGCATTCTTTTTGGCTTGTGTCAGAACTCTTTGAGCAATCCTGTCCAACATCTCTGGTGTTGTTTTCCTTGACATCTCATCTGACATGATGGTAAAGGCTGTTGCGGCTTTGATGAAGTTCGCCCTGTTCATAGCGTCTGCATCCATGTTCATTCCTCTGCGTCTATTGCTCGCTTGAGTTTCCTTGACCATGATAGTCCAGCACGACCTCCCCAGAGCATGGCGGCTGTCCATGCTGGGCTGTCCTTTGGCTCGTCAAGGAATCTCTCGTTGCGACCCCACCAGCGAATCATCTTTCTGGCTTTAGCCTCAGTTATCGGGTCGCCTCTTGCCATGCCTCTGGCTTCACGAATGGTAGCGGCCTCCAGACCAGAACCTCCGAATCCTTCTTCAAAGAGATTGATTCCTGTCCGACAGGCTGTTCTGACACCTGCTGGTGGTGTCAAGTCTGCGGTTGTCAATGCTCGCTTGAGAGACTTGGTTGACTGTGGATGACCCTTTGGCAACAGGTCTTGGTCGTGCTTGCCACCTCTGAATCTGCCGTTCCTCAGAGCATACAGGAATGAGTTCACTCTGGCGTATGCCCATTGTTCAGCAGAATTGACTGTTGGTCTAACGCTCTGGGGATTGGTTTGATATGCCCCCACGCCCCTCTCAAAAACGGCTACAAGCGTTCTGGTGGTGGTTCTCTTGGTCTTGGCATCCCCCACTTTTTCATTGTGTTCCTTTGCCTTTTCACTCAGAGTTTTTCTGACGGTTGCGCTGACATCCTTGAGTTCTGGCTCGCCACGCTTTCTGAGCATAGCGACTCGCACAGGAACTGTTCTGTCAGAGCGAGAATAAGTCCCATCCTCGTTGTCAATATACACACGCACGATGGCGACTTGATTGGTGTCAGATGCTTCAATAGTCTCAGACCCACCTTCTGGAGAAGCGACTGAGATTGAACCGCTGACTCTGACAGATTCCACTTTGCCAACATACCCACCTTTGTCTGTTGACCATGAAACGAAGTCTCCGTTGGAAACTGAGCCTTGCTCTGCCTTGATATTGAACTCAATAACAGGCGTGAAGATTTCTTCTGGTGGAACTACCTCGCCAGAATCTGGAGTTCCTTCATAGGCTGTGAAAGTGCATCGGCAGTTTGGGTGTGCTGGAATCACAGACTTGGATTCATCAATCGGATAAACTGCATCTTCATACGGGGCGCATAGGTCTCTGTCTGTGGTCTCATCCACGACCACCAGCCTCTGAACAAATTGGAATCCAGCCCTTCTCATGCCAGATATGTGGGAGTTCTCCACGACTCGTCTGGTTTCTGTTCTGCTGATTCGCTCATAGAAGTAGGCTGGATAACGAGAGCCACTTGGGTCAATCAATTGACGCATCTCATTCCTTGCCCATCTCCAAGATTCTCCATCAGAAACCATTCTTTCAAACACGCCAATCAGCAAATCTCTGTGAGAGCCAAGTGTGTTGCGTAGTGCTGGCAATACCCATCTCCTTTGCCAGAATCCAATCGCCGCTACATCGTCAGCCATCAGAGCCGCTGAGATACCTGTTGGTGCAAGCGTAGTCGCCATTGATGACTCATACGCACTAACCAGAGTCAATTGAGCCGCCGCCGCTTGAGACTCAACAGCCAGAGCGATGTTGGCATCAATCCTACCAACAGCAAGTTCAATATCCGATAGGTCAAGTATTTCCTTGCGCCTGTATGATTTCATAGGAACTTCATGATGACCATGCACAGAGCAATTGACTTTCAAGTCAACATCTGGAATCTGAATCGCTTCATCTCCATCTGCAAACATCTCGTTGAGTTCTGAGATGACATCAGACGCAAACTTCTCTTGGCCTTCTGTGAAAACTGCATTGAGAATCACTTCTGATTCTGCGATGATTTCCTCAAACTCGTCAGCATTTTTCAAACGCCTCTTGGTCATATCGGCACGAATATCGTCAGACAAGTCTGGGGTTGGAATCACATCCAGCCAATCTGGATGTTCACCAGCACCTTTGCCTTCATCAGATGGAGATGCTGGAGGTGGGAATAATTCTGCAAGGCTGGAGACAGCCACGATGTCAGATGATACTTCTCCACCAGCCTCAACCTTGCCTTTGTTGATGCTGAGTTTGGGAGACAGGAACATCGGGTCATCTGCCTCCATAATCTCCAGACGCTCAAGTCCCAGCATGTTCCTTGCTTCATTGATGGAAATGACACCTTCTTGACGCAGGTTGCTGATTGCTGTTGATTCTTTGGCACGAGTCTCTGCAATCTCCTTGTCTCTGCTGGGTCTGATTGTTGTGAACTTGAATCTCCAATCGGTGATGTCCAAGAGTGGCATCAGCCTGTTGTTGAATACTGCTTCAATACGCTTGTGATAAGATTCAATCACATCATACCAAGCATCCAATTGTTGCTCTGGATTGGACATCTTGCCTGTCTGAACCCAGCCAAGTTTCATTGGTGGAATACCAAAGACAGCACAGATTTCCTCACGGTAGTAGTATAGTAAATCCAATTGCGCCCCTTCTCTGGTTGAGTCCAGAATCCTGTGCATGTTGAATCCTGTTCCACCGTTCACAGCAACCAGACCGAATGGTGATTTACCACCTGTCAATTGTTGTTCCAGAAGTGCCAGCATCGCCTTCATCTCAGCGTTGCTGATGTCTCCTACATTGAGGATGGTTTTGGGCAGAGTTCCTGTGTAAAGTTCATTCAGATAATTGGACAGATTGAGATGACCTGCTATCACATTGAGTAGGGGAATCAACGGTGATGTCCCGTATGCACGACCATGCTTGAACTTGGATATGTGGATGATTTTGTCCTTGCTGAACTTTCTGGTCTCGCCATACAGTTTCTGCATGTAGGCCATCTTTGGAGGCTCTGGTCTGCGGTTGCCAGCAAGCAAAGTCATCTGCTCTGCTGGGATAGGCCAGACGCTCACAAGTTCTCCGCCAAACACCCATGAAGTTCCTTTGCCGCCAATGCTTGTGTCCTCAGAACCATCAAGTTCCAGATACGCATCACCAAACAAACACAGGTCATAGATGAGTGATTCCATCCACTCGTTGCCGTTGTCATCTGGATTTGGATTGGTGAAGAATGCTTTGAGTTTGTTCAATTGTTCTGGGTTGCCTTGCTCTTTGCCATCAGCAAGTCTGAATGAATATCCGTTGCCCAGAATGTCATCAACACATCGTCTGAGGATTGCATTGACAACCTCTGACTTCAAGGAGATGTCTCTGAGCAGATTGTATGAGACTTGAGTGTTTGTTCCTCCAGAACCTGTCTTGCCTCTGGAGACTGATGTGGCCGCACCGATTCTGGACATTGATGCCAGAGCCTTACCATCCCAATCCAATTCTGGCTTGTGTTGGTCGTTGATAAGTTTGGTCAAGCGAGACACATCATCTGGGTCTGCTGGTTTGTTGCGCCCCAGCAAGCGGTCAGCGAATGTGCGCTTACGCTCTGCCATAACGGACTGACGGTTATCTGAGGTTTAACTGCTTTGGGATATTTAACCCCAATCTGGTTTGTCTGGTTGAGGGTCAACAGCCTTCATGTTGCCGTAGCGTCTGGGGCATTCCACAGCGTTGCATTTGGGTCTGGGTGAGCGAGTCCATTTGGTTCTGCCACACGCTGGACACTCCACCAAAGTGAGAGGCATTGTTCAAATCATCTCCATCGCCAGAGGTGCGCCTGTTGTTGCACCAATACCGATGAGGATGCCCAACACGATTCTCCCAGAGTATCTGCGAAGGATGGACAGGGCTTCATCCTTGATTCCTTTTAGGTCATCCACATCTCGTCTGAGTTCCCCAACATCTCTTTTCAGATTGGTCAAGTCCTCTCCAATGTGAGCCAGATGATTGTCTCTGAGATTTGCTAAATCACGATGTATCGCTTGAGTCCATTGAAAATGAATCTCATCACGCTCAGACATTTGTATCACTCTTCTTCTAATGGATTGGACTCAATAAGTCCGAGTTCCACCTTCTGCTTTTCAGCCTCAAGTTTCTGAATGTGAACTGCTTGTTCCTTCGCCAGATTTCTGAGATGTTCAGCCTCAAGTTCAATCTCTTTCTGTCGGGCTGTCCAATGTTCTGGCATGGATGTGATTTCTTGATTTTGTTCAGACTTCCATAACTCAAGTATTGAAGTCAATATCAGCAACGCTGGGCCACCAATGATTGCGATGAGAGTCGTGTAGCCGTCAATGTTGCTCAACACTTTTTCATCATGCAAACCAAACCAGATGACAATACATGCGAATGCCATCCAACACAGAACAACAGGAACTCCAACGAGCATCATCATCCTGTCATTGAAAGACTTGCCTTTTGCCATTTCAATCACTCTTCTTCAAGAATCTCTTCAACATCTGCTTTGACTTCTTCTGCCTTACCAGCGAGTGCCTTGACTTCATCAACAACCTCGTCAAAGGTTATCTTGCCGTCAGCCATAATTCGCTTGTATCTCTCTCTAAGCCAAAGGGCGGTTGGAATACCAACAGCCACGAGTATCGCCATGAGCGTTTCTGCTTCCATGTCGCCTCTGGTATTATTGGGGGTTTATCACAGAATTGGTTCAGACAGATTCCTCTGGGATTCCAAGAGCAATCACTCTGGTTTCTGGATTCTCCCATCCTCCTTCATCGTTTTGATACCAGATGGCAAGAGTCAAAGAGTAGTTTTCAGAGAGGTTGACACCATCATCCCAGACCACAGTTTTCCAATCGCCAGCAGTTCCTGTTGTATTGAAAGCGGCAATCTTTGACCAGACAGCATAACCAGATTCATTCACGATGTAAATATCCACCTCAATATACTGCTGTTCATCACAAGTCCAATCCACATCCCATTTGATTTCTGCTTTGGCTGTGGTGTTGTTGTTCTCCAGAATCCACTTGGCTTCTGTTGCATAGAACAGAGCCTCTCCTTCACATTCTGGTTCTTCAATATCCAACGCCCAGAAGTTCACAGCAATCTTCTCAACGCCATCCAATCTGACTATGATTCTGGGAATCCAATTGCCAACAGGGATGTCATCAAAGACATGAGAGAAGTCATGAGATTGGTCGCCAGCAACCTGCTGGTCATGAGTGTAGTTTGGGGCATATCCGTTTTGATACAAAGCAATCTTGACATCAAGGTCAAACTCTTCACAGCCACTTGGTTGAACTTTGAATGCTACCAGCATGGCATCCTGTTCAGCATCATCAGCAACATGCCCACGATAGTGATTTAAGACCTCCACAGAGCAATCCTCTGGGTCTGCTGGATATTCACACGAGCCATCATCATCTGTGGCCTCTGGGTCATAGTTCTCAGCAGAATCATCTGTGCAACCATCTCTGCGAGGTTCACAAGAACCATCATCCTCAGTCGCCTCTGGATTGTAGTTTGGTGCGGCATCATTGGTGCATCCATACACAGGATAGTAGCAAGACCCATCATCGTGGGTTGCGTATGGGTCAAAGTTCTCAGCATCCCAATCTGTGCATCCCCAATACTCCACATAGGGTTCGTAGTAGTAGTCATCGTCTGAATCATCATCATCTCCACCCAGACCTGTGAAGTCGGTGATTCCAAGCATCTCAGCACCCCCACCTCCCAAGAGAACTGCCAAGACGGGGAGAACTGTCATCAGCAAGGCTTTGGCCTTCTCAGCCTGTTCATTCGCTTTATCCAGAATGCCTTTGACTTCTTTGTTGGATTCATTGAGAACTCCATCATCCAGAAGGTCAGCCATCACATCTGCTTTGTCTCGGCCTGTTGCATCTGCCAGAAGTTCTGCCTTCTCGCTGAGTTCTGCCAAATCCACATCGCTCTCGCTCATGTATTGAAGTCAATATGGTGGCGGGTTAAATCTCTGCTGGAATCTGGGGTCAAAAGTATTGATATTGCGACACGCTTAATAGGGGGGACTCCCAGCATTGACCATGAGCGCACTCAAATCGCACTTCATCAGCACCCTGTCTGACATGACCAGAGATACTCGTCTAAACATAACCAAAACCAAAGACCGAATGGGCAACACATACAGCCTTCGTGTCGGTGGCGACTACGATTGGAACTCCATTGTCCTATGTCAAGTCAAGAAGGGCATTTACACAGGAACTTCAATGGTTGCTGGTGGAATGACAGGCTGGAGGGTTGACATTCATGGCGCACCATCTAAAATTGTAAAGCGATTCAAGACTGTCGGAGATGTCATGGACATGACAGGACTCAAGTTTGCTCACAATGCAAATGGCGACCTATTGGTTTCCACAGGCTCAACCAGAGCATTCAAACTCGTTGCAGACGACAGTTATTATGCAACATTATTCTGTGCGACTGACGACAACCTAACGATGCTTTGAATCAAGCACCAAAGGTTCGCATGGTTGGGAGTCCATCTCCCTCTGCCCTCATGTCCAGAGCAATCGTGGCATAGAGCAAAGCGTGGAATGCGTGGTCATCTCCATCCCTGCCATACTTTGTGAGCGTCTGTGAGCGTCTTTGGCGACCAGACTTCATGTCATCCTCAACAGAACTGTTCAGAGCGCACCACTCGTGCAGAACCCACTCCAATTCCCTGCCTTTGAATGGCAGAACAAACTCCTTGTTTTTGATTGATTCCAGAGTCTTTTCCACATAGGTTGTCCTGTCCACCACAGCCATGTTGATGATGTTCCTGTTGTTGTCCCTGCGCTTGAACTCATACGGTGTCATAGGGCGGCTGGAGTAGTAGCAAGAGGCAATCCTGTCGCCAAACTCACGCATCAGTTCCTTGACCTGTCTTGCGCCGTAGCCAATATCACAGACAACCTTCGTGCAATTGTATCTCAGAATCAATTCCTTGATGATTTCAATTTCATCCAAATCATCCTCACCTCTGGACTCCACCCGTATTGCGTTCAATATCGTCTTGCCATCAGAATCCAGAATCAGAATTGTCGTTGTCATTCCCCAATCAATTCCCATCACGGATTCATCTGGAATTGCCAGAGCATTGACAGGAGACATATCGGCATCAATACAACCCAGAGCAACATCCAGAGTGAGTGGTTTTGCAGAGCCAGCAAAGAACTCGCCCATCACTTCATTCTGGAATCTGCGTGGAGTGTATGTTCCTCGCTTCTGTTGAATGTCAGCGTCAGAGACATCTGGGTGCATCACTTGGGTGATGTGATAACCGATGATATTGTCCACCTGTGTAGCGTGTCCTTGCTGGTGAATCCATGTCTGGCTGTCAGCATCCCACTCTGCTTTGGTGCTGGTCTCCCAGAGCCTCCAGAACTCAGAGCCTTGCTCACGAGCAGTTCCAGAAACAAGCACGACTTTGAAATCAGATTGAGTCAACATCTCCACCAGCATCGGCAGAACATCTGGGTCAGAATCTTGGTATTCGTCAATGCAACACATATCGGCGGCAATACCAAGCAATCCGTGAGCATCTCCCCAATTGGAGTAGGCATAGAAGTGGTTCAGAGATTTAGCACCGACATCAAATGTCTGGTGGCTGACAGATGACTTCACTCGTTGCTTTAGAAGGCATCCTCCGTTGACGCTGGACATCATAGCCCCATTGAACCGTTCCTCAACGAATCTGGACACCTGTGGCTGTCTGGGGGCTGTATATACGGCATTGAAGTATGGGATGTTCAGCAAGCAATACAGAAGGAGATTGCAGATGGTCTCAGTCTTTTCCACCTTGCGTGAACATTTCAACACGATGATTTTGGTCGTGTCGTTTTTCTGAGTAGCAGAGAAGTGCCGATACACCTCAGTCAGATATGGTCTCTCGTGCAACAGAAACGGCTTGCCTTCAATGGTTCTGAAATACTGCGCCCAACGGTCTGGGAACAGAGCAATCTCTCTGGCCTGTTCTCTTGTGAGAGCCGCACTCCCTCCATCCGACATGGACAGAGGGAGTTATCCCCAATGCTTCAATCTGGCGGTCTCAGACAGACTCAACGATGCTGAATTGGTCAGCGTAGTCGTTGGCCGCTTGACGGCTCTTGAAGGTGCAGATGACCTGTCCAGACGCTCTGTCTTTGACAGCGTATTCGCCTTTGTCATCCATCTCAATCAATACCTCAAGAGTCTTGGCCGCAATCTTCTCATTGATGACATCAGCGGTTGCCTTGCTGTATGGGAGGTTGTAGTGTCCAGCACAGATTTTGCCGTAGCCATGTGCGGTGGATTCGTAGGTTGAAAGTTCCTTGCGGCAGTAGCAACATCGGCCAAGTTTGCGGCCCATGTCTGAGAGGACTTTGGTTGGATTTGCCTTGAACTCATTCATCATGTCAATGACAGATGGGGAGGTTGCTGGGGTCAGATTCCAAGCGTTGGTTGCTTTGGTGATGTGTCCCATCTGGAACTTGAGAGCCTCTGCTTGGACAGCCCTTGTCTTGCCCCACACTTGCTTGGCATCTTGGACATACAGGACATCATTGTTCTCGCCCTTCCTTCGGTTGGAACGGACAACGACTTCTGTGCCATCGTCAGCAACAAGGTGAACCTTCGTCTGGGTCAGAGTCTCGCCAGCCGCATCAAACATCTCAATCACAGCGTCAAAGTCTGGGATTGCATCAGCGTCATCAACAGGAGTGTGAGCGATTCGCTCTGCTTCTCTGGCGGCTTCACGAGCCTTGCGAGCCGCATCAGCCTTTGCCATGCGGTCAGCGTGAGTGGCCTTCAAATCACGAGCCTCTTGAAGAAGCCGTGTGAAGTGAGGCAATTGACCAGCGGTCAAGAAGCCACGCCTCTGGTGGAATCGGCACAGAGACTGAACAAAGTTCTGGTCTCGTGCTGGCAGGTATCTGCGAAGGTCATTCATCTCAGCGACATCTGCTTCACTCACAGATGTGGATGAAGTGCTGGTGTCTGAAACTGTGGTGAATGTTTTGCCTTCTGCTTTGACTCCGCTGGTGCTTGTATCAGCATCTCCAGCGTATCGGTCAACAAAGATTCGCACCCACTTCATCTGGGGCTGGGACAAATCCCACTTTACACCTTTGGTGCATAGGTCGCCTACAAACTTCTGGTCTCGTGCAGAAACTGTGTCCTTCACGGCTGTCAGTTTTTCAATCAATTCGGTCTGGTCAACATCTCTCGCCATGTTGCGAGCAGGTTTAGCACACTATATCAATGTGTCGTAAATATCAATTGTTGGAATATGAATAGGTGGTCAGCGTGATACCGTGAGATGAAATGACATGAACATCTGAACCGAAGCAACACCGAATTGTCCAGAGCCTGTGAAGCAATACCACGCTGACCAACAGACTGTTGGACTGAGGGTATTTCAAGTCTCAAGGTGGGAGTGCTGGCAAGCGGGAATGGGATGCACTCGGCCAGCAACCCCCATGAATGGGAATCACGCTTTCCAATCACGCTTGCGTTCAGCCATAGCCGCTTCTCGCTCTGCTCTGGCCTCTTCTCTGCGAGCATCCTCAGACCTTCGCTTGAGGGTCTTGTTGAGCCTCTCCTGTCCATGAACCACAGCAGAGCCAATCACCTTCTGAATCAGAGGGTCTGTTGGACTCTTGACATGGACAGACCATTGGAATCCTCTGCGGAACAGGGAGACATCTTCAATGGTGGTCTCTGGGAAGTCTTTGAGCAAGTCTGGTTTCAGTTCTTGGAATGCGGCTTCTTTCACCCAGATGGATGCACAATCCTTGATTGAGCCATAGATTGCCGCAACAATCTGGTTGGGTTCTCCTTTGAATCTGGCAACGGTGTATTTGATTGACCCCGCTGTCAAGTCCTCACATTCAAGACCATGAGACTCCAATTCCTCTTGGATTTTTTGTCTGGTCATACGCTTCAATTCTCTCTTGCCAATGGCAGGTCGCTTTCTGGGCATGTGGCGGGCGACAGCATGTGTTGTATATCACTCTTTCTGTTCTCTCAACACAAACGATTCTGACCAAACTCCACCGTTGAATGCTTTACAGCACTCCATACATGCAGACTCTGGTGCAATCTTTCTGGTTCTGAAAATGACCTTGCCACATTTGGGACATTCATATTTCCACATGCGCCCCTTGCCACGCTCAATGCGTTCAATCTGGCGAACAAACTTGGCTCTGTGATACTTGTATTCTGGATATTCCTCCCACGATTCCTCCAGAGATGTGAACATTGTTCCATGCCCTTCTTCTGAGCCACAGACGATGTGAAGTAGTTCGTGGTGAATCAGACCCTTGAGCAGAATTGCGTAGCCCTCATCGTAGTAGTCAAAGGCATATCGGTGAATGCTGACGGTGAAGTCATCATCAGAGAATCTGACTTGAGCCAGAGTCCTCACAGTTCCATCTCTGAGATACCTCCAGCGAAGCCATGATGTGCCAGATGGCAAACCACCCAAAACCTCTGGTCGCTCTGCTCTCAGTTCACGATAGAACTGTCTGGCAAGTAGGAGATGTTCAACAGACAAGGGGTTGGTCAGACTCTTGACCATTCCTCACCCTCAATCGCTGTGAAGAAGATGATGTCATCTGCTCTGAATATCCTCAGAATCTGATACGGATTTGCCATTGTCAACATGAGAAGTTTCTCTCCAATCGCCGCTGGAGATGAACTTGCTGGCATCTCCCAAGACTTGGTTGCACGACCATTTACTTCAATGACTTTGGACTCATCATCCACGACTTCTTCAATCAATTCATCCATTGGCTTTTCATCCGACATGATGGTTGCTACCGTTCCCACCTTCTTGAATCAGATGCTGGTTCTGTTTTCATAATGTTCACCAACAGGAGTGAACCTCTGATACATCTCATCAAAGTCAAACTCCTTGATTCCCATCATGGTTTTTTCAGCAATCTCCAGAATCCATTTTGTTGTTGCCTCAATGTTTGGCTTTGCTGTCTCGGTATGATTCAACCAATTATCGGGTTCAATATCGGGTCGGAGACAGAATGCAAATTGTCCAGATTTTTTGTCTGGTTTTGTGATGGCAATCAATCCCTCATCCAGACTTGTCTGAACCATGAAATTGTCTCGCACCCATTCCTGTTTCCAATTTTCTGGTGGGTCAATGAATGCGTCAAGTGGGATGGTCATCATCCTCGTGGAATGGAGATTCTTGTGAGGCCGATGGAACTGACCAGAGGTTGCATCCAGAATCCAACCATCAGCGATGCAAATGACATGGCCGTCATAACCCCCACCTTCAACCTCTTGCTCATGGAACAATGCCAGAGTGTATGGGTCAATCTGCCTCTTGGGTTTGGGCTTCTGGGCTGATTTTCTCTGAGGGCTTCGGTTGTGTTTCCAATTCTTGTTCTTGCCCTTCTTGATTCTCTGATTGTGTTCCAGAATCTTGATGTGGTCGCCACGCATGTATCTGACATAATCGTTATTCCATCCATACACATCAGAGGCTTGAGCAAATGCTGGGATTCCAAGTTTGGTCAATGCGCCAGCCATCGCCTCAGACATCTGGTAGCAACAGTTTGGGAATACCCCAGACTCTTGAATCAGACTTGCGGCGTTGATGACAACCTCAATCCGTTTGTCCAGATGAGGCATGTCAATGTAGGGCGTGTCCATCTTCACTCACCAGACTTCTCCAGAATCTTTGCCAGAGCCTCATACTGAGCATTTGAGGTCTTGCCGTAAGAGATGTCAGCGTGGACAAACTCTTGTTGATTTATCATGGCAATACCTTGACTCAGAAACATGGCAATCTCACCTGCGGTCATCCCCATGTCTGGAGGCAGGTTGCCATTCGCAGATTTGAATTGAATGACAATTGTTGGGTAGTCTGAAATCGGGCTTCGGTTGGATGCGCTACGCTTCGCCATGCCAGATGCCACGACTCACAACTATATCAATAGATAGGTCTTATCAATCCTATCAATCATCCAATACTTGAGTGATAGTCAGACAAAGCGCATTCACTCCATCTTTTGGGTCGTGGTCATATTGCCATTCAGAGGTGGGGTCATCTGGGTTGAGAACCTTGATACCTTGAGTTTCAATGCTGGCGTTGCCATTGTGTATTTCCAGAACAGCATTGACAACAGCGACTTGAGCAGATGTCAAGTTTCCATCCATCTCACAAAGCAAAGTTCCAGATTCGTAGTTTGCAGAAATAATTTTTCCATCATGTTCGCAGAGAACAAGTATTGAGTCCAATATCCTGTCAGTCTGAAAAGCCAAGTGGATTTCACTCCCACTCAACATTCAGCAAAAATGTGTGAGCCGCATCTCCAACAGCACCCACTACAACCAAGCCTTTGTGAAACATGACTCCTTCAAATGTCTGAACAAATGGTGCTTGCTCAAATGTTGGGCCACCATTCACTTTGAAAACCAAGTTTGAAGCGTGAACATCAGCAACAGCGGCGACATCATGAAATGCGATTGAGGTTGCTTGACCAGAGATTGAGAATCCGTTCAACATCACCAGCGTGTCAGACACCAATGCTGATGGCACGATGGCTGTCCCTTCCATGTGGAATAATTGACTCATACTCCCTGTCTTGATATTCGGGGATTATAACGGTCTTGGTCAGATTTTTCTGTGCCACTTGGCGGCGAACTTGTTGAGAACTGCCACAGCATGAGCCATCGCTTCTTTGGGGTCATCAATCACATTGGCATCTTTCAGCCCCTGCTTGAGTCGCTTCTGCGCCCATTCCATACAAGCACCATGACAGTATCTGAAATCGTGCTTGAGGTTTGTCTTGAGACAGTCTGGATGCTGACAATCGGTTCGCATGTTGTGGGGCGTGGACTTCATAGATACATCAAACTTGCCAACACTACATTAAGGCACAGGGATAATCCCAGCGCACTTCTCAAACGCCTGTTGCTCTTGACCTGTCCCATGATGATGTCCCAGAGAGTATCGTTGCCGTCAACCAGAGACTGTCTGGTGCAGGGCTGGAGTTCTTCAACGAGTGCGATGTTTCCCATGTCGTGTCGTGTTGATTCCCACCCTTTTCAATCAAACCCCCCACCATACCACCCAAGAATGATTCAGATGGATTCTGGGTATGTTTCTGAGCGATTCTGGGGTATTCCCAGAGTTATCCCCCCTACGGGGGGATAGTGAAATGAATCAAACGAGACCCCCTGTTGGAACATACACACCCCAGAATATGCCGTGTTGCGTTTTCACATTCCATCATGTGTGTGTGCCAATACCCCCCTTCATTTGTTTAATTTCTAATCCAGAACAATAGTAGTATGATTCTGAAAAACATAAGCAAATCTGGAAATCTATCTTGAGCCGATAGTCAGAGCAAATCGTAAATCAACATGGCTCTGGCAAACAATGGGGGAGGGGTCTGTGCTGGTCTGATGTGCCTGTTGACCAGAGAATCAGAAGATGATGTTCGCATCCCCCAGCCGCATCCAGACACGCCAGAACAGAATCTGAACATGGTCAAGCCCAGCCTGTGGGCATGAGATGGTCGGCATCTGAGACCCCGCCATACCCCCAGCCAGACATCTGGCTGACGCTCAGACGAGCCAGCGAGAGCCGCCCCCAGATGGAGGCGACCCTCTTGGTTGTCCGTCAGAATCAATCACGAGTGATGGTGATTTTTGCCGCAGAGGTTGAAGTGGTAGCCACACGAACTTGGTTGACAAGAGTGTTCTTGGCTTCGGTTGAAGGACTCCAATTGACTCCGTTCTCAGCGTAGTGGGTAGCAACAGTTTCTGCATCTGCACCGTTCATCTCAAGTTCAATGCCACCCATAAGAGCCGCAACGAACTTCTTGGTCTGGTTGTTGTTCATGCCACCAAGATGGTGCATGACTTGGGTAAGAGACACGCCTTTCCATGAAGGCTTCTCAACGGATTGACCAATCTCGTGAATACCTTTGCTGTCAAGGGTAGCACCGTTTTGGTTGTTGGTGATGGTGATGTCCCAGCCATTGACTGAGTTCTCGCCACAGAATGCTCGGACTTCTTTGTCCTCTGCTTCTGGAATTAGAGCAGGGGTCTTGCTTCGCTTGTCTCCTTTGACAAGGTTGTTCACGATGTTAGCAAGAGGGACTCCCTCAAACCCAGCAGTAGGGTTGAGAGTTCCTGTCTCGGTGTCAAGAACAAGGGTGTTCACAGGTTGGGCTTCTTGGCTAATTGTATTTTGGGCCATGATACTCCCAGCAGGTGTCCCCTTATCAATGTTTGTCTAATCTGACTTCTTTCAATCTGATTCCTTTTGTTCCTCATCTGGTTCAGATTCTGGCTCTGAGTCTGCTGGTCTGGTATCGGCTTCAATATCCACAGTTCTCAGTTCATCTTGAATCACAGTTCTGAATTGTTCCATCGGGTCATAGCCGACATTTACCACGACTTGAGGTGCGGCTTCTTGCGCCCCTGTGAACTTGTCCATTGATTCTTGGGCTTTGATGAGACCACCGACCATGAATGACACAGAGTTCAGTTTGCTCACAGAGTCAGCCTGTGAATGTGCTGATTCAATCACAGCCTCCAATCTGCCAATCGCTCGCTTTCGTCTGGCGTAAGAATCCAATCTCTGATGCTCAATATCATCCATCTCAGCCTTAGCCACGACCATGTATTTGATGTCCTCTGCAACCAGAGATGATTGGCGAATAAGAGTTCTCCATTCTGAGGGCGAGGCACGAGAGTGAAACAGGCTATTCTCAATCAATTTCATTCGCACTTCTTTCTCTGAATATCCACGCACCAGAAGATTCGCAACGAACCTCACCAGAGCCTCGTCAAACTTTGATGGCAACAGGTTGTCAATCTCATCCACAGATTCAATCTCTTCATCCATGAATCTGGTTCTTTGTCTATGTGGTTATTCACACTTTCGGAGTATTGAGATTGCCCAAGATGTTGTCATCTCTTGAGTCAGAAGTGATGTTCTCGCTGGCCTCCAAGAGCCATTCAGATTCACAAATCGCAGAGTTCAGAGGTTGAAGAATTGTAGCGATTATTGCCTTGTTCGCACCAGCCAGAATCTGCTTGATTTGACCAATGTATTCCTCAGCGATATTCATCTCTGTTTGCACCTTCTCCAGCATGTTCTCCTTGTAGTCTGGAACTCTCTGGAGACACCCAATGATGTCAGCCATTTCATGCTCTGCCTTCTGGATTTGTTCAGCATGATATTGCTCAACCAGAGCCTCCATGTATTCTTGTTCCTGTTGCCATTGAAGATACTCAGCAGGGTCATCAGTTATCATGCTCAGAGAGTGAATGCCCACCGTTATCAAGACAGCGGATTGTCAACGCCTCTCGCACCCAAAGTCCATCTCAGAGTCTTGACTACACCCTGCAACGCCTTGAAGTTCCTCGCATGATACAGGAACTCTCTGGACTTCTTTCGCTGACGATACTTCATCATCCCCATCTCATGGATGTGGAGTTTGGCTTCTGCTTTGTTCAGCATTTCCTCAATCTCATCCCATGACCTGTTGTATGCAAACGGCTCTGACTCGTGCATTCATTTCAGCCCCTTCTTTGCTCGCTCTTTGGCTTTGAGTTTGAGGTAGCACTTGCCACAGATTCTGGTGTTTCTGGTAGCAATCCTTGTGTTGCCAACCGTGATTTTCTGTTGACATTCTTCACAGATGCGACACCCATCTTTCCACTTGGTTGGGTCATCTGATGGTTGAAGCCAGCCTCCCATATCCAGCGCACCCCCACCCCACTCATATCAAGCCAACGAATCAATTGAATTGAACAGCGGCGGCTGTCTCACCTCTTTCAAGATAATACGGCATGTGCATAATCAAGAAGGTCGGCTTGGCTGTCAAGGCTGGTGGAGTTCCAGCGACTTCATCTGCTTCAAAGATAGTCTGGACACCCAAGTATCGGAGTTTGAGATACGGTGCTGACACATAATCTCTGGCTTGAGATACAGTATCAGACTTCTGAGTTATCAGAGTGTATGCGGTAGTCTGTGGTCTGACCGACATAGCCGTTCCCGCTGGATTTGTGAGGCTCAAGATTTGTGTTCCAAAAATAATTCTTGCCCCAGCCACCGTATTGAAGTCAATCGTGTGATTTGGCAAATCATTTCTTGCACCCATCTGGATGATTATCTCAGTTCCAAGTGCTGGCATATTAGCCCCGATAAGCAGAGTGTATGGGTTGCCGCTATCAGAAATCATTGTCATGAATTGGTTCGCTGGCGAACTGATGTCAATCGCTACGCCATCGGTTGGGATATTCAGAGGCGCACCAAGAGGTTGAGCAACCAAATCTCCTGTTGGTGTGATGAAAACTGCCCCGCCAGATGTGCCACCAGAAGTCATGTTCTGTGATGAGATTCTGACATCGCCGTTGACATGAAGTTCTTTCTGTGGCAGAGTCGTTGGAACATTGTTCTCAAATCCATTCCCGATTCCAACCCTGCACTCATCCACTTGAGCGTCAATGTAAATCCTCGTGGGCTGTCCAGACCCTGTGTCATCTGTCTTGATTTGAAGGTCATCGTTGTAGGCGAAAAGTGCGCCACCGTCAAATTGGATTGGCTTGTTGAAATAGAAGTAAGTCCTGTCCGTATAGAAGTGGCAGAAGGATGAGTTCTGTGGGCCAAGTCTGAGATAGCCAGATGCTGTGTTGATTCTGAGCAACGGACTGTTTGTCCCTGTCTGGTCTGCATTCAATCTCAGAGAGCCAGCGAGTGGTGTCATTGAACTCGCATAGTTCGCTGTTGCTCTGGTCGCCAATGTGAGTTCACCGCCCAGACCAGACCCATCATCAACGCCATCTGAGATGTGGAGTGCATGAGCCTCACGATTCATCAAACTCACAGCATGACTGTTTGCCGACAGATTGATGGTTGGAATATCAGCACCGCCTGTGGTCAAAGTGAATTGATTTGGAGAAGTAAAAGTCAGTTTAGATGACCCGCCGATTGCATCTGTTCCAGAACCAACAGCAATCTGATTGGCGGCGATTGAACCTGTGAAAGTTCCTCCACCACCACCTCCACCAGATGCGCCCTGTGGAATCCCAAAGTCAAAGACAGCCGCTGATGATGTGCCAGAGTTTGACACGGTTGCTGGCTGTCCAGCCGCCAATGTTGAAACTGTGCCGACAGCGATTGTTGCCGCCGCCCCATCAGCACCATTAGTTCCATTCGTGCCGTTTGTTCCATTTGTCCCTGCATTCCCCTGCGCCCCCTGTGGGATGCCAAAGTTCAGCACAGCCGCAGAGGATGTCCCTGCGTTGCTTACAGTAGCCGATGCACCTGCTGATAGGGTTGAGACAGTCCCAACAGCAATCGTGGCCGCAGAGCCGTCAGAACCATTAGAACCGTTTGAACCATCTGCACCTCTGGGGATTCCAAAATTGAAAACAGCGGCTGAGGATGTTCCAGCATTTGAGACCGTTGCTGACCCGCCAGCAGACACGGTTGAGACAGTTCCAACCGCTATGGTTGCCGCTGTTCCATCAGAGCCGTCAGAGCCATTAGTTCCAGCATTCCCTTGAATGCCCTGTGCGCCCTGTGGGATTGAGAAGTCAAGGACAGCGTTGGTTGCTGACCCGCTGTTGCTGACTGTTGCTGATGACCCAGCCGCACCTGTGCTGACTGTGCCAACGGCGATGGTAGCATTTGCCCCATCATTCCCAGCACTCCCATCATTCCCAGCCGCACCTCTGGGCAAGGTCAGATTCAATTGATTGTTGGTGATTGATGCGGCGGCTGGAGTTCCAGATGCACCTGTTTGAACTGTGCCGATTGTCAACCCAGAACTGCCAGAACCTGTGGTCGTGGTTGTTGTCTCGGTTGTTGTTGCTGTTGCCGCTGGAGTTTCACCTGTTGCTATTGAGCCGAATATCCGTTCATCTCTGACTTCATCTGGAATCTGACCCAGAACTTTTGGGACACCACCAGACAAGTCTTGCACCAGACGAGACAATTGACGATAGTTCATTGATGCCCGAATCTTGTTGGCATCATTTGGAAAATTGGTGCGAATGTATGCTTTGATGTCATCTTCACGCTTGCCCATGCACGATTTGGTGATGGTTGAGGTTTAATTCAGTTAAGGAACAAAACAATTGAGATGACCAATATATTGATAAACTTCTATGTTGTCTGCGCTGGGGTCTCGGCTTACTTGACAGCCCAGACCTCCCAGAGTTCTCCTGTCTCGTTGCTCTGGAATCTGAGATATGGAATTGAATCGTCAATCTCCATTTTCTGTCTGGGCGATATTAGTTTGAATATGAAGTCAATCGGGTCTGGACATCCAGCACCTTTCATCTGATATTCCTCACCAGACCTGCTGGTGATTGTCCAATCATCTCCATCCTCAACCATGCTGGTGATGACTGACATTGACTTGTTGTAGCCCTTCAATTCTGTTGTGCCATCTGGCTTCTTGTTGACCCAAACCATCATCTGAATCACTCCCAATCAGAAGTGAACTCAGAGCCAAACACGGTCTCGCTGGAGTTCCATTCAATCTCCAAATCATCAAAGTCAATCTCCAGAACTGCTTGCTTTGGTTGCTTCTGCTGGAGGTGTGAATACATCGCCTCAATCATCTGGAGTGGATTGTATTGACAGCCAGAGCCAACACGGACTCTGCCAGAACCATCATGCCCATCAATCTCAAAGTCCCAATGGAGTGGATGCACCTTGACCTTGACATCTGGTTTCTTTGATGGACTCCAAGCGTCAAGTGCGCCCTCGTTGTCGTAGCCCCAGAGTTCCATGCCTTGCTTACCTGCTACAATCCAATACAGAATAGGACTCGTGATTTGTTCCATGTCAACCCCTCTATGCTTTGGGGGTATTCACAGTTTCCTTTGGATTCAACGCACTTCTGCATCTGGCACAGACCGATGTTCCAGCCCCGCCATTCTCTTGCGTCTGAATCAGCGAGAGGACTTCTTCAACCCATTCGCCATCGTGGACAATGGCGTTGTCTGTGCTTCGCCCACAGAGGGTCTGAGGACTCACGCCCTGCATGATGTGGAGTTTGCCTGTGTTGCCGCTTTGACCCACACTCACGAGCGTGAGGGAATCACGGCTTTCCATTTTCCCTGCTCAACCACCTGTTGAACATTGATAGCAATCGGGTTTGTCTTGCGTTGCTTGCACTCATCATAGGCGGCTCTCAGAGCCTCCCCAATGTTGCCTTCTGTCGTCAAATCAATACAGCCGTCTGCACCCATGTCCACACGGACTCTGAACATTCTTGTCATGTCCAGACAGGGTGTCCCCCACCCTTATCAAAGGGCAGGGAACTGTCTGGGTGGGCTTCAATACCACTTGGTCAAGTAGTGGTCGGAGTAGCCACTCAATGCGTTCATCATCTCGCTGATGTCAACGGTATCGTAGCGAGAGTAGCGAGGGATTTGGTGAACTCCATTCAACAGGCAGTTTGAATCATATTTTCGTGCGCCTGTTTTGGTTTGTCCCAAAACGACTTTTGTTCCAAAGGTGTGTATCATAGCCCAACCTGCTCTGACGAGTTTGTTGGCGGTTTCTTGGTTGACATCAACACCAATTTGAGGGGTTGATTTACCAGCAACAAATGTGTTGTGGTATAGACCTGCAAGGTGGTGGTTTCGGGCTTGGCTCTTTCTCTTAGATGGTGTAAGTTCCATGATGTGAGCAGATAAGCCATACTATATCAATTCTTGCTAAATCTCAATAGTATTGTTCCTGTTTCTGAAACTCGGATTTCTGGGCATGAGTTCTGGTAGGGATATTGAACTCAATACGCATACTGCAAAGGTCTTGAACTCTGGATTGAACCAGATGCGAGATTCAGAGAAGTTCAATATCCGCACATTCGGCAGACTCAAAACCCGCCTGTGAAATGTTGACACTCATGGCAGAAGTCTGTGTCTCAACCGACATGATTGAGGGTGGTGAGATATGCTCTGCTGGAGAGGTTCTCATTCTTGCTCTGGTCATTGAAATCTGCTTCTGGATATTCATCTTTGTTGGAGGCTGGTCGCTTCTCAACAGACTCAGAATCAGACGGGTTCGCCTCAAGCGTCAGAAGGCTGAGGCTGAGAAGTGGAATCCTTCTCGTTGGAAGGAGTAGGCAGAATCAGAAACTGTCCTTTGCCAATAGCGATGATGTTGGTCATGTTCATTCATCCTGTTGACCATCAGCCTCTGGCATCCCATTGACTTCAATGTCGGCACGAATCAGAGACTCAACACAGCGACCAGCGGCCACGCCTTTGGCTCGCCATGCTTTGATGTATTCAACACAATCCTCTGGCAGATTGACGGTGATTTGTTTGAGGTTGCTCTTGGGCTTCTTCACGACTCCCACAGCGTTCTCAGCCTCTGCCAGACTCATGTTGGTCTGGAATCCCATTCGGAATCTGGCTGTGCCATGATGACTTGTGCCGTTGCGACTGAGGATGACTTGGTTGACTCCATCAAACTCTGCTTCAATTTTCTTCATGATGAAGTTCAATTGTTTGGGAGTCTTGCGGTAGTTCTCTGGGAGTTCTGGGTCTGCGTTGACACGCTCTGCTAACTGAGCAGAGTTTAGGGTGTCTCCGTTGGCCTTAGCCAAGTTTGTCAGTATCGCTCGCTTCAATTGTTTTGGAATCCTTTTTGCCATTGTATATCACATCTCATTCGTTGACTCCCACCGATTTAATTGTTGTGTTTGTGAGGTGGGGGAACTTGATTGCTTTGGGCTTTTTACAATGGGGACAGTCAGCCTCTGAGATGATGTTGTCTGCTCTGGCTTTGATGAGAACTCTGCCGTTGCATTCTGGGCATCTGATTTCATCATGATAGTGAGCATAATGTGGACTCGCCATGTCAATGACTTTTGGTTTTCGTTTGTCTTTGAATGCTGGGATGAACATATCTGGTATTGACTCCGATATTGCCTCAAGACCACCAGAACTTATCTCGCCATTCATCGCAAGTTCGCTGAACAATTTGTTTGCCATCCAGAATCCAAATGCGTTTGAGCGAGATGGGTGAATCATGTGTCGGACTTCTTTGCCCTCAATCTCCAGAGCCATGCCAGAGCCATACACTCTGGGCAGGTTGATGGCATCATCAACGGACTCATTATACAGGTTCATGTCATCATTGGAGAGCCAGCATCTGTCATCTGTCGGCATCCAAGTAGGAGGTGGACAACCAGATTCTTTCATGCAATCAAAGATTCGTGAATCAGCAGAAATCCAGCGTCTTGCCCAGACCAGAAAAATATCCCCACGCTGAACCTCAGCCGCATGTTCTGAATGGAATGCGAGAAGTAGCCTCTGGGTCAATCCCTCACGACACCACCCATCTGTATCACTTGCACCATCTGGTTGGAATACACGGCCATACACGGTGCTTGAATCAGCATCTGTGCCAATCGCTTGGACAACCGTGAGAGGGACTTCTTTGATGGCATGTTTGACTACCCATTCTCTGGCGATAAACTCTGCTTGGCTGGCGATTGCTTTCCATGTTTCATCCAGAAACTCAAATGACGCATCCTTGATTTCATCTTTTGTCATCAGACTCTTGTTGGCAAGACTTCTGCGAAAGTCAATGTTGCTGTTGCCTAAGATGTCTCGCATGAATGCTGTGCTTGGATTTGCATTGATTGGTCTGTATCTGATGTTTGAGAACAGATTGTATTCACCATCTGGGGCATCAAACTGACCAGCCTTGACATCAAATCTCTGCAACCATTCTGGCGTTGATGGATTGGCACATCTGTCAACCCAGACCTTCTCTCCGTCATTGGTGTCATCATCCCAATGGGAATGGGTCAGAGAGGGAGTGAAATACTGACGATTCCTTGAGACTCTGACTGTCGGATGCTGAGGTTTGGGCATCTGCCCTCTGCCATCCATAGGCTCAAGGAACTGAGCCATACAGGACATTCGGTCATTTCCCTCGCCATCTGCATTCACTTCTTCATCCAGATGATAGCAGTATTTTGTGTTCAAGATTGTCATTGAATCACCTCAGTTTTTTGCTTTGACTGTGCGAACCATTTTTCTGATGACAGGCATACAGTCTTTCACCAAGTCAGCGTTGTTCCTGTTGATGACAGCGTTGTCGTAGTATGCACCTGTGTCCATGCCGTCAATGCCAACAGAGAACAATCCAATGTCTTTGGGTGCGTTAGCAACAACAGTCCTCAAGTGGGTATCACAGTCCATGTCTGGAGGTGATGGCCCTGCTGGTTGACCGTCAGACAAGACGAACAACATGCGGTTGCCAGAGAACTTCTCTAAGCGGTTCAAGCACCACTCAACAGCGTAGCCGTCAGCGTTGCATCCACCAGCGGTTGGTTGGCGAATAGCCGCTTTGGTGATGTTGTTCAAAGGTGCTTTCATCTGCTTTCGCACACGGATTGCTGTGTTGCGGCTGGATGAGAAGTCAACGACCTCACAGCCCCAGCCCAATTTGTCAAAGACCTCAGCAAATACAACAGCCGCACGAGCCGCATTCTCAGCACGAGAGCCACTCATTGAGCCGCTGGAGTCAATCAAAATCATGACATTTGCTTCTGCTCTCTGAGGGTCAGACTTTCGCATGAACAAGCGGTTGTTGGTCTGGTGGAATGCAATCCTCTTGGAGTCCAACATGCCTCTCTTCAAGCCACGCACATGCTTGTTGTTTGCGCCTTTCAAGAGTCTCTTCATCTCGTTGACCATAGTGGTGATTGAGGATTTGTTGTTGGCAACGATGTCCATGAAACCAGCGGCCAGAGCATCGGTGTCAATGTCGCCTCTGTCAATGAATGACTGAGTGGTGTGAGTGATTTCACATCGGTGGCCGCTGTCATCAAACTCAGTCTCAAAGGATGGGTCAATGACATCGCTGTCATCTTGGCTTGCATCCACTTCATCAGAGAAGTCCTTCTGCAAGTCAAATGCGTCTTGGCGTTCTGCATCCAATTCTGCTTGAATCTCAGCCCACATCTCATCCATGTCAATGTCAGATGTGTCAATGCCTCTGTCGCCACCAGCATCCATGCTGTCAGAGCCAGAGTCAGTCTCTTCACCAGCCTCATCGGACTCGCCGCCCTCTGTTGCTGATTCTGATGCGCTGGAGGCATCTCCCTCGCCATCGTTTGTCTCAGAGGTATCAGAGCCGCCCTCAGCATCTCCTTCGCCTTCTGAGCCGCTTTCTGAGCCTTCTCCAGCATCATCGCCAGAGTCGCCCTCGCCAGCACCTTCTCCATCTGCTTCTTCATCGGAGTCGCCAGCACCAGAGCCAGATTCCTCAGAATCGCCCTCTCCTTCGCCCTCAGAGCCATCGTTGGACTCTTGGGCATCCTCAGTAGCATCGGACTCTTTCTGAGCCTTCTGAGCGTTTTCTGAGGCTTCTTTCAATTCATCCATCTTCTTCTTCAAGTCTTGGAATCTCTGACGGCTGACTTCTTCTGGGTTAGCATTCTTCTGCTCTTGCTTCTTTGCCATCTTCTCAATCTCTTCTGGAGACATATCGTCAGTCATGATGCCTTCTGCATCACCAGACTGTGGCATACCAAATGCGTCTTGGTCATCAACAGCATCTTCTGGGAAGTGAGTGCGATAGACTTTGAGCATTCTCTTGGCTTGCTTGATGACCTGTGCTGTGTTTGGTTGGCTGATTGCTGTTGCACAGATTGAGCGAACCTCATCCATGTAAGCAACGACTTCTGGAACATGGTTGAAGAAGTGTGGCTCGTGAGCGATTGCCTCTGTCATCATAGCGATGATAGCGGCTTGGCGAGGGACAATCTCGTTGGTGGTCTTGCCAGCCCAAGCATCACGGTGGCGTTGCATGAAAATCCTCTGGGTTGCCAGAAGTCTCTTGCCAGAGCCAGCAAAGTCTTGGGAGAGTAGGTGGTTGACACGAGCATCCTCAAGGATGTTGGTGAAGTCGTGAAGCATTCTGTCCTCGTGTCCAAGTCTGATTTGGTCGCCAATCTTTTTCCAAGCACCAAAGTCTGTGTATCGGAGATGACCTGCAACCTCGTGAGCGAGGATTGCTTCTTGAGCCATGCGGTTGACTCTCTCATCATCGTGGACTTTCAGAGGAATCCAGACAGACTCTCCATCGGTGCAAGCACGACCACGAGGGTCAACGATGACTTTCTTGACAGGTGTTCCAACATTGACAAGTTCTCCAGACATGACTGTGGCGACACGGTTTAGGGTTCGCACACGGCTCTTTGTGATGAACTTGCGCTCTGGGTTCTTGACTTCAATACCAGCATTCGGGGAGGCGGTCATGGTTCTCCCACCGCACCGCCCCATATAAGCGTTGCCACTTATTGCCCTCAAGAAGTATGATTGTTAATCCATTGATACAGACTTCACCATCTCCTGTCAGAGCCTCGCAGGTTGCGCTTTCTGAATGGTGGCTTATGCTGAGTATCTGCTCTGAGCGTTGAGATGTAAGCCATTGACACTTTGCTCAAGCCATCCACCACCCAAGCCAGAGAATGCAACCTCATCGCTTCACAGACATGCTCTGGGTTGCCACCGTTCCATTCAGCGGCATTGATGAATGCCAGAGGATGAGATGACAGTTCCTTGCTCTGATACTGACCAGACAGAATGCCAGAGACCTCATCATGACCAAACCGTGTTCTCTCTGATGGATTCACATTTGGGTCAATGAAATCTGATGGAGTGGTTGCCGCCAGATGTTTGGCACTTCTCCATGATGATGAGTTTTCAGCAATCCACCAGATTTGTTCTGGGCTGTGGTCTGGGCATATTGAGTTCAATAACTGCACTTTGTCAGAACTCGTTGGTGCTGGAATCTCGTGAACCAATCCAGACTTGCGATACCGCCAGCCGACTTCTGATTCATGTTGAGCGATGATGACCAATGGGAATGCTTTCGCTGAGATGACATCATCAAATGATTTCCATGCTTTCGCTGAGATTGCACCAGCATCCTCAACAATCAAGCAACGATTCTCTCCAAAGAATGTGCGATTCCTCGCCTCGCTGAATACACGGTTGAAGTGCTTGACATCTCTCTGAGCATCAGCGTGTGTATCAAGAATATCAAATCCAGCCCTCTGAGCATAGGCTCTGGCGACTGTTGACTTGCCAACGCCAGAATCCCCCACCAGAATCAAAGGATAGACAGAGGGCGTTCCAAACGCCCAAGAATCAAACCACGATTGCACAGGGGCAAAGTGTCGTTTAGCACCAATCAATTCAGAGACTGTGAGATTATCCATGTCGCTCGCCAGAGAATCTGTCCAGACGGACTTGGCCGTGTGGGAATGAGCGTGGTCGGATTGAATCTCCAATCCCATCAATCATTCTTTCAAGTGTGGCAATCCGCTGTTCCAATTCTGCAATCTTGGCTTCAAGTGCTTCTGTCATGCTGGTGGGTTCTGCACCCACCCTTATCAATCATCATGCAAGGTGGGGTGGGGGATGAGACACAGAGCAAGACCTCGTGCGCCCCCACCCCGTTTGCACGAGGCTTGGTAAATCTCAGTAGTCTGCTAACCTTGCACGAGCAGTAGTTTTGATTAACTCTGCTTCATGAGGCTGGTAGCGACCAATCATGACAAACTCAACAATCTCAGCAACAGACAAGTCTGTGGTGGCTTGCATCATGTCAACCAACATACGGGTGCTGGTGTCAGACTCCAAGTCATGCTGGGCTTTCAAGTTCCTCAAGTCGTTTGCCAATGAAACGAATTGACGAGCAACGGCTGGGTTGCCAATGCCAGACTGTTCTTGGATGACACGCATCTCAGACTCTGCTGGTAGGTAGGTTGCTTCAAGAGCCATGCTGAACCTGTCAAGGGTTGCTTGGTTGACATCTTGTCCACCAGAGTAGCCCTCAATTGGGTTCATGGTTGCGAAGGTGCGGAAGTCCTCGTGAGCAACAACGACCTCGTTGTTGTTCTGAGGCAAGACCATGCGGCCAGAGTCGCCCACAGGATTCCATGCGGTCATGATTTCTGGGCGAGCGTGGCGGAACTCGTCAAAGCAAAGGAAGCATCCGTAGCGAAGGCTCTCTGGTAGCACACCGTCAATCCAAGTGATTTCACCGTCAATCAGAGTGTTGTAGCCAATGAAGGACTCTTCTGTGAAACCTTCTGAACAGTTGATTCGCATGAATGGAATACCAACCTCAGAAGCGAATGCCATCATAGCCATAGTCTTGCCACAGCCTTTTGGCCCATTGGATGAAACATTCCATCCGTTCTTGAATGCAACAGCAAGAAGTCGCATCTCGCCTTTTTCAGATTCAACATATCGCAGAGTGCCACGAGGGATGATGAAAGCACGAATGTGTTCTGGGTATTCCTCTGGTTGTCGGCGGCGAATCCCATAGAAGTAGCCATCATCTGTTGGCTCTGGTGCATTCACATTGTTTTGCATTGTAGTGGTCATTGGTGTAGCGTTGCCAGACATCATGGATTCCACCATGCTGGTTGTCCAAACAAACTTGTCTTTGCCAATGGTCAGTCTGGTGATACCAGCGGATTCCATTCGCTTGCTGTTGAAAGCATTGGATTTCAGAGATGCGATGTTGGTTGAACCACCCTCACTCTCAATAATCTCCAGCACCTTGTTCAGATACGCTTCTTCTGTCATCTTGCCACCGCTGAGTTCAACGGCATCTCTCATATTTTCAATCAGTCCCATATTATCTGTGTCTCCTGTTTTTTTCTCATTGTCGGCCTTTGTCTCGTGTCCGACTCAGCCCTTGCCACGACATCCCCCTACATAAGCATATCCACTTATGGAACAGAAGTAGTCAGACTTCTATGGGTATTCCATTGACACGCAGATATGTCAGTAGGTGGCGTTCAGTCCACGCATTCAGTCCAGAGGTTCTCTCCCTCTGGAGGACTCGTTTGGTTTGGATGTTGACTTTCTGTCTTTCCTTCTCGCCCCATTCATTCCAATCCTTCACGAGTTTGCTGGCCTCCTTCACAAGTGTGTATGGGAGAATCGCCCTCCCACCTTCATAGATGAATCCGTTCAGAGATGTCAGAAAGATTTCCACATCTGGGTTGTTGGTCAACAATGCCAGAGCATTGGCTTCATCAGTCCAGCGGCCTCTGTCCTTCTTGTATTCTGAATAGAGCAGGTTCTTGTGAAAGGATAATCCACCCAGATGCTCTTGGAATATCGCACGAATCTCGTGGTGAGTGAGATGGCAATTGTCAAACAGAAGTCTGTATGCCTTGCGCCAATCACTCATCTTGGTCATCTGAACCAATCCTCCATCGTGGTCTGACTCATCCCTGCTCTGGCAGATTCCCACGATGTCCCAACAGCACCAAGTATTTGCTTGAATGAATTGGACTGAACAAAGAACTTGTCAATCGCTCTGTCCCTGTCCACGACTATGCCGTAGTCCTCTGGTGCATCTCCCCATTCAATCGCCACCAGACGATTCTGAGGCAATCCATTCTTGGTCTTGGATGCCATGTATATGACAGGCTTATCACCCAGATTGAACTGAGTGTCCAGATTTTTGTTTGACCACATAGCGGCTTTGTATGCTTGAGTTCCTTCTTTCTTCATTCCCATCGGTTGCCCAAAGTCTGCATCGGAAGTCAAGGTCTCATCCAACATATCGGATTCAATATCACGAATGACTTGGTTGATTTCAGTTCTGGAATCGCCATTGAGAATTGACTCAAACAATTTCTTCTGACATGACTTGACAACCTGTGGAGTGGATGACCTTCTCATCTCAACACCACGATAACCATGCTTGCCATCATAGTCAACATACGCATACCGTTTCTTGACTCCCCATTGGAAATACCTCGCATAGAAGGCATCTGGCTTCACTCTGAAAAACTCATTCTTGGGAACTCCGATTGTTGTCTGCACGAACTCATCAAAGGAGTCATTCAGAATCTTGGTGATGATGTTGGCACAGGACATGATGTCCTCTGGTGTGAATGGTCTGACTCTGGCCTCAGCCTCATCGTGATTGACGATTGCTGTCTTGCATGAATCGGTGTCTTGGTAAATGGTCTCAAAGCGGAGGCGCACTACCTCCGCATCACCTTCTCCATGAGATGGGAGTCTATCAATGTTTTGATGTCTCAATGCTTCTGGGTCTGGATAGATGCCATCTTTGCTGAATAGTAGTGTGATGCGATTGATGAGATGTTTGTTCCAATCGTTGTGTCGTCTTGCGATGTCGGTTATATCAGAGCCAATATCCCCATCAACCATTCTGAAAGGTCTGCCCGCAGTTTTCTCTGTTGCACCAGAACCAAGCACACCATACCACGAGTTCATGTTCTCTTTCATGACACGCTGTCGCTGGTCAAGTCTCTTGCCGAGTTCTTCATTCCCAGATTCAAATGCCACTCGCATTTCGCCTCTGACACGCTCTCTCTCGCTCGCAAGTCCTCTGAGGATGTTTGGCATCAGTCCCTCAATGTCTTGCCTATACACAGTTCCCAGAGGCGTTGTAGCGACAGGGAATGGATAGCCGTTGGGATAATCATCTGGATTGACTTTGGTGCTGATGTCAGCGTTGCATGTGATGATGACGCTGGGATATTCCATTGAGTTATCCAATTCAAATGCGTTCCTCCAGATACCAGATGGCGCACCCATAACGAATCCACCTTGACTGATTCCCCCACGCCTCAATTGCTTGCGAGCCGTGTCCAGAGATGGCATCACAGAATCCCTGTCCCAGAGCAAGTGTCCCATCATATCCTCAACCAACATCATGTTGCTGTGAGCCGCATGGATTGTTGAGTTATGGAATCCAACCTTCATCTGGTAAAATGACAGCAGGTCAAGTTTCTGCATACAGCGAGCCGCCACCACATTGTCCCAGATGTTATAGACAACCAACATCATTGGGTCATTCTTCATCATCTCTTTGATTGATGTGCGTGGCACTTTGCCATAGCCCAGAGTGGACTCTCCCATCCATGCCAGAGATGCCGCCCCTGTTGTAGTAGCCGCACCTTGAACCTGCTCTGCATACACTCGCTTGGTGTCAAACGATGGCATCAATCCTCTGTGCTTGGTGAACAGTTTGGGGTAGGTTGCCCAGACAGGAACTGCACCTCTGTGTTCCCTGTCCATCGCTCTGCGTTGGTTGCGACATCGGTTCTTAACATACGGGTTGTCATAGTCCAGAATGTTCTGACCAGCAATCACATCTGGGTCATACTTCTCCAGCACACGCTTGAACCAATGAAGAAGCCCAGCCTCACGCTCAATGTCATCCTCGCCCTCAATGTTGTGAACATGGATTCTCTCAGCCACCAGAGGTGGAATTGGATTGTTGTGTTCCACTACGGACTCCAGAGCCTTCTGGCTGGACATGAATCGTCTGACCCTGCTCTCGCTGGTGTGTCTGATTGTTGCACACTCGTGGGTGTCTGTTCTCTCATCATAGATGGCGATGGACACGATTGGTTCTGGCGTTCCCTCCATGTCCAGAGAGTCTGCTGTTTCAATGTCATAATACAGAGCGTTGAGTTTGAACTCTGACAAATCGTGGTCTGACTTCTTGATGTGAACAGGTCTGAGGATTTTTCTGGGATTGTTCAGATACTCCGTATTGACCTCAATAACTGCACCCCAACCTGCAATCCATCTGACCAGATTCGGCCAAGATACATCTGCACAGTAGTGTGGAAAAAAGAACTCACGAACTTCACGGATGTGAGATGGCAGGTCAACACGAATCTCCCAGAGTGGTTCACCCTGCACAGAAGTCTTGACTGATGGCTTGATGGATTTGATTTGCTTTGGAATGACCATGCCCTGTGGATTCTTGGCTGTCCAGAATCTGGGCTGTGGTGCTTTCACTCTGAGAACATGAGAGCGACCATCCAGACCCTTGCACCGTATCTTGGTGATGAACTCTGGTTGTTCCTCGTGGTCTATGGCAACAATCAGAAGTGGCTCTTTATCCATGCTATCGCTCTCCCTATGAGTCCCACCTTCTTATCGGATTTGCTGGGGGGAGAACTGTGTTGGATTTCATCTGCATGACGAAGCCTCACAATGGCCGCTGATAAATACAGGCACAGGTCAAGTGCTTCTTCAAGTCCCATCTCTGCCCATGAGTCTGCTGGAGTTCCCCACTCTCTGGTGTCATCCATGACTCTGATGCCATGACCATATCTGTCTCTGCCAATCTGCAATCTCTCTTTCAACAAGAACATGATTTCATCGTTATCGTCTTTCATATCTTCAACCTCCGTAGCCAAGCCTTGACTGTGAGAATGTCATCCTGTGAGATTGATGCGTGGTGTAGGGCATCGCCTATTGAACTGAATATCGTGCGCTGGATTGACACAGGCATCTTGTTGTCCTCAGCACAGGCTCTGAATACAGAGTCAAGAATGTCAGAACCAGAGAAGCCAGACTCAGCCAGAGATTCAACCTGCTTGTCCATCCTTCTGGCAAGTTCCCGATACTTGGCTGGGTCAGATTCTCCAGCGGCTTTGAATGCTGTCTGCAACAATCTGGTTCTTGCCTGTGGGCTGAGTTCTGCAACGACCTCATCCACATCATCTGTGGTTGCTGTCATGGGAACTCTGGTGGTAGCGAACAGGATATTCAATGCTTTACGCATAGAGCCTCTGGAGACCTCTCCAATGCGTTCAATTGCCTCTGGGTGTATGTCCAGACCTTCACGCTCTGCAACGGCTCTGAGGGCGTTAGAAACGGCTTCTTTGGCTATTGGTCTGAATCGGGTGTCAGAGAATGCACATCTGTCCTTCACAGGGTCAATCAGTTTGTGAGGATAATTGCATGACAGAATGAATCGGGTTGTCTTGGAGTGAAGTTCCATGATTCGTCTGAGCGATGCTTGAGCATCTGGCGTGAGGTTATCACACTCATCCAAGAATATCACATTGAATGGAATCTGGCGAGTCTCTCCATTGACCAGATACTGACCAATCACACCTCGTCTGGCAAAGTCCTTGACCTTTGTTCTGATGACTTGGATTGACCTCTCATCAGATGCGTTCAGTTCCATGAAGTTCGCTTGCCAATCATCTCCGAATGCTGACCTCATCAGAGCCATAGCCGCTGAGGTTTTGCCTGTGCCAGCCGCACCAGCAAACATCAGATGAGGGAATCCACCATCACCTCCAGACTCGTGCAATTGCTGAACCATAAACTTCAATCTGGAGATAATGTGGTCTTGCCCAATGACATCATCCAGAGTCTGTGGTCTGTATGATTCTGCCCAGAGCATACTCTGGGGGGATTGTCCCACCGTTATGAATCAATAGCCGCCAACATAGCGAGCATAGACGCACCAGATTTCAACGCCATCAATGACCCACTTCTTGACACATGCTCTGTTCACACCATACATGCGCTCTGCGTAGCCACCACGCACTCCATGTGCTTCTGTGCGAGCATACCACTCTTCTGTGGTTGCTTTCCAAAGGTCGTAGGTGTAGCCTCTGAACTCATATTCTTCTGGAATGTCGTAGTCGTTTAGGTTCACTTGGTCTGTCATTGTATTCATCTCCTGTTGTTCATTGTGAATGGGTTGAATGGGACATCACGGCTTCGGCTGTTGCGACCCATCAAAGGTGCTTTCAAGACTGTTCCTGTCATGTCAACAGCGATGTCTGTGCGGAATACTCCCAAGTCAAAGGTCTGGGTTGCTCTGCGGAGATAGACGGTCTTGACCTGTCCGTTGCGAACAATTGCTACAACACAGTCGCCGTTGGACTTGTTGCCCCATGCTTGTCCACGCTGGGAGTCTAAGCGGTGAGCGATGATTCCAACGGACTTGTTGCCGTATTTTGCACATGCCTTTGCGATAGCGGCGTTGACCTTCTCAGCCTCTGCACCAACGAGTCTCTCGTCTGCTCTCTGGAGGCTGTGAGGGGAGGCTATTGGGCGGCTCATGGTGTGTGGTAGGCATTGGGGTATATCAATGCTTGCACAATATCAATGGTTTTGTTCCTGTTTTTGCACCATTTCTTGCACACGGATATTGAACTCAATACTCCGCTTTCTGGCTTCTGCCAGCCAAGTTTTGTTTTCTGGAATCAAATCGTCAAACTGATTCTGTCTTGATTGAATCCATTTGCTGTCTGTGTGAAAGACAGTATCTGGCAAACCGTGTTTGAACTTCTGACTGAATCCGTCAACAGAACAAGTCCTTGCACCAGCACACACTCCCCAGAGCGCACCGTGATATGATGATGACATCACCACTTCTGCTCTGGCAATCTCTCCAACCAGAGCGTCAATGTCGCCTTGCATTTTGATTTCTGTGAAGTCCTTTGGTGGAGTCCATCTGAACCTGTCCTCTCTGTGCTGGACAGCCAATTTGCCATGCTTCTCCAGCGGCTCATCAAACAGATGGTGCATCACAGATGGGCAGGGAATCCAATCAGATTCAACCATGCAATCTCTGAGTCCAACCAAGTCTGCTTTGTCCAGCAACATCTGTCCGAATCTGGGCAGTTCTGTGTCATCTCTGCCGTGTCGGTTTCTGCCGATTCCCCAGAGTGTCAGAGACTTCAATCTGGACTGAATAATTTTCAGAATGAACGGTTCAAAGTCATCATAGAGAAGTCCTCCACCGCCAAGAATCACATGAGCATCATCCAGATTGAACCATTGAAGTCCTGTGATGTCAATGACTTTCCAATCATCCAGCCACTCAAAGTATTGCTTGGGGTTGGATGCCATGTCTCCAGCGTTCTGCTTGTCTCGCCTATGGATGATGAACTTCTTGCTCACAGGTCTCCCTCGTGAAGCACAGCATAAATCTTCTCTGCTGTCTTGTCTCCAATGCCTTCAATCTCCTTGAACTCATCAACAGTCGCTGATGCCATTCCAGCCAGAGAACCAAACTTCTGAATGAGTTTCTTTCTGGTCTGGTAGCCAACCTTTGGCAACGCCTCAATCATTGAGTCTCTGTATTCTTTGGGCTTGGGTGCTTTGGGTCTTGGCACATACATGCGAGCCTTGTCATCCTCAACCTTCTCAACAATCCTGTGAATCAGATTGGCGGCATCGTAGTGGTCTGGCATGAAGATTGGTGGGTAGCCCACAGCACAGAGGCTGGCGATGTAGCCCAGCAAAGTTCTGGTGGACATGCCCTTCTCAGCCGCATCTTGTTTGATGTCATCCCATGATTTGGTGATGACCACGAATGAGAACTCAGCCTCTTCACGCATCGCACCCAATTGTCTGAGTCGCCTGTCATCAAAGAGTGAAGGCAGAAGGTCATCCTCCTTTCGCTCAACGCTGACTTTGCTGGATGATACATCTCCCTCTCCTGTATGGAGATGGCTGATTTCAAATCCAAGTCCAGACAGATAGGACTTGATGAGCCAATGTTCACGATGGTCAACCTTGCGCTGACGATTCAGAAGTTCACCAACAATTGCTGTGCCGATTTGTTCTGCGCCAGCACGACTTACCAAGTTCTTACCAGACAAGGTATTGAGTCCAATATCATCCCATTCAATGCTGAGTTCTGCCATGATTGCTCGCAACAATCCAAGTCGCTGACTCAGATTGCCATCCATCCTGTCGTTGATTTCATCTTCTGATTTCAGAAAGTCTGTCTTTCGCTTTGTTGTTCTGCTCATTTTTTTCGCCACCTTCGTTTGATTTTACGCTCGCTTGCTTGGTCAGCAAAGAACTGTTCTGAGTCCTTGAACTTGGGACAGATTTCACCGACACAACAACCATCACGCTTGAGCGTTGAGCATGATGCTGGGGTTGTCATCCTCTCATTGTCAAAGATGGATGCCATCTGGAATGCACGATATTCTGCGTTGTGAAGGTCAACATAGCCAACCTTCTGACCCAAAGCCACCCAGATGCGTTCAAACGCTTCTTGGTTGATACCGATGCTCTTGGCAAACATCGCTGAGTGAACTCTGGCTTTGTGATTTGGATTTCTTCTCTTGAGTTCGTTGACCACGCCCATGCACTTGTTGTCCATGCTGGCAAGGTATCTGGCTGTCTCTGATTGAACATCGTTGAATCCAAACTCATATTGAATCATTGGTTTGATTCTGGTCTCTGGTGCTGACAGATTGACACCAATCAAATCAATGAATTGTTTCAGAGTCAGTTTGTCTCCAGAGATTTCTGGAAAAAAGAAGTTTGGAGTGGAAGCGGATTTTACAATCTCATCGTGGCTCACAGAATCCAGCATATTGAGTTCAATAGGCAGAGCATACCGACCAGAAGTTTTGCCGAATCTGTCAACATGAGCCGTGAACGGGAATCGGCAAAGTCGCTTTGGGTCTCCCATTGTTTGAGCATCCAATGTGTTCAATCCCAGATTGGATTTCAGATGTGCTTGGACTTGGTGAACAATCTCACGCAGGGACTCAGCAGAGCCATCCTTTGGGTCAAACTTGAATCTGGTAGGCTCATGGACTATCTGGAGATGGTAGCCCTTAGAACCGCTGTATTGCACCCAATGAGCAACATTGTGTTCACGAAGGAACTGACTCAATCTCTGGGCATCAGCAAATGCGTTCTCTGCTTTGGTCTCGTGGTCAAAGTCAAAGAAGGTCAGACCATACAGGATTGAGCGAGGAACTTGTCTCCCTCCCTGCTCATAGATGAGATTGTCATAGCCTTGCGTGGAGATGAAGCACGATGAGTCTCCATTCCACTTTCTGAATGTTGACCAGATGTCCTCAGTCGTGTAGGTGAACTGCTGGCGAGGGTTGCCAATTGAACGGGGGAATGTGCTGAATCCAAGATGCTGACACAGACGGTCAAAGTCCTTGAATCTGGGCATCATCAAACATCACGCTCATTCATCCTTTTCAAATGAACCAACGAGAGATGAGAGTGTGGCCGCTGTATCAGACACATCATTCTTGATGCGTTCCTCATACGCCTTCTTGATTTGTTCATCTGTGATTCCAGCATGAGCCAAGAGCAGGTCAATGGCAACAGCCATTCTGATTTTGTTGCGCTCATTATCGTCAATGCCCAGCATCATCTCTGCGGCATTGACATCAAACTTGTGTTTGTTGGGGTCGTATAATCCATCGCTCATGTTATCATGCCTCACGAATTGCTTCTGTTGCCACGATGCTGGTGGTCTGTGCATCAAGGACTACAAATGTCCCTTTATCATGCTTCTGAATCACAAACTCATCTCCATCCAGAGCCTTGAGAATCGTGGACAGATTGCTGGTGAAGCAAACCTCTCCAGAACCTTTGACAACATCTGCGCTGATTGGTGAAGTGGATTGATTGGATTTAGCACCCCAATGTCCAGACGAGCAGGTGGACTTTGTTCCAAAGGCAAACACGACATACGGTGCTTTGGCGACTTGCATGTCCACGAGTCCACGCTGGAGTTCAGAGCGAGATAACTTGACAACCAGAGTGCTGGTCTCATTGTCAAACATTGGAAATTGGTAGTGAGCATTGTCATCCTTCTTGAGTCTCCAATGGTCTGGGACTGTGTGGCATTCATCCTCATCGGCGGCGTGATACACAGCCTGTCCACCCTCTCTGGTCTTGACCACGATGGGCTTGTTGGCTGAGGTCTGGATGCGAACATTCTGACCAGCAAACTTGGCTGACAGAAGTTCTGAGAATGCTTTTGGCTCAATCAGAAGGACACAATCATCCTTGACCTTGAGTCCTCTCAGTTCCTTGTCATCAACAAGAATCTGGAGAGTCTTGGCATTGTCATAAGTCCAGACACTCATGCCGTTGTTGGTGAACATCACCCTAACAGGTGCTGGTGGATTATCGGTTATGGTTGCAGACAAAGCCGATGACAAATCATCTGCCGACACAAGAATGTCAGCAGACCTGTTCAATTCCAGACTGTTAGGCGTGATGCTCATGCCCCGAAGGGGAGTGTCCCACCCTTATGAACATCAGCGGTCTGTCCAAGATGTTCGGCAAATGGTCTGGGCTTTGATGCCCATTTCACGAAGGGTGTCAACAATCTTCTCAGCAAGTTCCACAGAGCCATCAAGGTTGTCCATGCTGTCCATGCTGGATGGTGCGTTGAGTTCAATCTTGGCGTATGCCGAGCGTGTTGGGAATCTGCCGTTGCCCCATGTCTCCTTGACATGGATAAACTTGCGAGGGATTCCAGCACCCGTTAGGACACGGATTCCTTTTGCACCAGCCCAGATGCTGGTGTAGCCAACCTTCTGTGGCATTCGGTCAATGTTGCGTTCCCATAGTGGGCTGTCGCTCATGTTGGTCAGTTCTTCAATCATGTTTGCTACTTCTGCTTTGGTCATTTTATTCACCTTACTTCAATCACGCCAGCACACAATAATGGCAACCAAACGATTGTCAATGGGACAATGAAAGGCAATATGCAGACCCAGACAGGTGCTGGGATGCTGATTATTGGTGCTTGCATGATACTACGCAGTAAGTGATAGTATATCAATACATCGGAATCTCAATGGTTTTGTTCCTTAGTTCTGCTGTGGCTTTGCATATTGAACTCAATATCCAGAATAATTCTGTCTCCAGATTTTCAGAGCCAGATTTTTTGTCAAAATTGACAGGCTATTTTTTCTTCAAATGGTCAAACGCATCTGGGTGAGCAAGCCATGTGGATTGGTCATAGGTTGTCTTGCCATCCAGACCAGCAACACGGACACGCCCAGCCTCGTGGAACAGATACGGTTTGTTCGCCAAGTGATTGGTCAAGGCGTTCATAGAGAATGGTTGATTCGGTAGGTTCAGAACCTCTGTGGATGACAGCGGTTTGCCATCTGGATATGTTGCACCAGCAACCATCATCGCCTTCCAGAGTCGCTTGATGTTGCGACCATCGTGCCGACCCAGACGACCCTTTTTGCGAGTTCCATACTTGGATGATGGAACTTCTTCTGTGTCGTCTTTGCGCTCTGCCACACGCCAACCAGACCTGTCAAGGTCAAAAGAGTTCGCCCTTGTGAGGGGAACTTTAGTCTTGTTTCTTGCGTTCAACCTTCATGGCGTTGTAGGGTTTCTTGACCTGCGTGTCCATGACTTGCTGTGCCATGTCCTCTGGCAGAATCGGCAGAACTCTTTCAACAGCGGCCTTGCTCAGAGATGTGATTTGACCAAACACCGCAGGTGGAACAATTCGTTGAACCTCAGATGGAATGTATTCGGTTCGCTCTTTCTGCTCGTAGCGAACCTGCCACTTATCGGTCTCAATAGTCTCGCTGTGGTCAAGTGGATTCATTCTGGATTTCAGTTCTTTTTCAATCACAGACCTTCGCTTGTTGAGGATTCCTTGAGCCGCCTTGATTGTAGCGAGTGCATCCAATTGCTCATCGTCATTGTCAAAGTCAGATGCAACAAGGTCAAACGCACCTTTGAAGATGAGGTCTTGGACTTTGGGACAGATGCTCTGGTAGGCACACCACTTGCACGAATCTCCGAGTGTTGCCTTGCCTTTGTCCAGAATCTTGATGGATTCATACTGAGCCTTGAGCCAGCCCTTGAAGTCCTCAATCTGCTGGTCAGTCCAAACGGTTGAGACAGGATTCCAACGAATCATGTCAAAGGTAAATCGGAGTGGTCGGTCTGGGAACATCTGCTTTGCCCATGACAGGTAAATCCCTGCTTGGACATCTGTGTCTGCTTCTGCTTGCGTCTTGGGCAACCTGTTGGTCTTGTAGTCAACAAGTTCAATCGTGCCGTCTTTGTGTTCCAGAATCAAGTCAATGTAGCCAAAGATTGGAACATCGTTGTCCAGCATGAATGGTGCATTGTGTTTGCCCATCGGTTGCTCTGTGGCATACACTCGCACAGGGGTCTTGCCTCTGCGGTCAAACCATCGCTTGAGCATCTGCTTGCCGTCTTGGTAAAAGTCAAAGTCCACAGAGAACTCTGGCTTTGCCGCCCATAACTCAAAGTGCCGCATCAGCGCACCAAACTTGGGCTTGGGTGTCTTGCCGTTCTCATCTGGCATTCTCCAATCTTCAAGCGCACCGTGAACAATGTTCCCCAGACGAGCCGCTTGGGTCTCTGCTGGATGGTTGCTTTTCTCTTTCAGAATGCGTTCTGATTCGGTTGTTGGGTCATATTGATATTGGTATGCCAGAGTGCAATCCTTTGCCATCTTGAGGCGGGTCGCAGAAATGTATGGAACTTTCATCGTGATACACCTACACACCCACCGTTATTATGGAATGCGGTCAATTGCTTGACTTGGCAACCGCTTTGTTGAATCTGTCTTGGGTTGGGTTCTCCAGAACAAACGGTGGACAGGCACGAGACTTCTTCACTTGACACAGGTATCGTGTCTGGAGTTCTCCGCCCTTGACTCGCTGTTGAGAACTGAACTCAATAATCCAATCAAAGAGTGGGTCGGTGATGTCTGGTCGGCCAGCAGACACAGTTATCTGCGTGGCGTTTGGAGTGCCAAAACCTTCTGTGCGATTCTTCATCAGAGTCGTGCTGACAAAGTGTGCGCCATACAATTCTGCGCCCATCTTGAGTCGCTCAAACGGTTGGACAAACAGTTTGTTGATGACCTTGTATGAGTGCATCTGGCCTTCTTCAAAAGTCGGCAGAGTTTTCTTACCTTCTCTGAGAGCCTGTTGCTGACGGGACAGAAGCAATTCAGCCTCTGACTTGCCGTGAACAGATTGAGCGTAGTGGTTGCGACATCCCAGATAGTATGCGCCTTCATTCTCAAGCACGACCAAGCGAACCCCTTCTGGATGTTCCTCTTGGTGTTGACGCATGAGGTCAATGAATGCCAGAGTCATGTCGTTGACTTCATCTGGAGTGGTGCAGACTTTTCTGAAAATGCGCTTGCGTAGTTCTGGGTTGATGATTGACTCACGAGCAATCAAGTCTGCCTGTCCTTCAAGGTCGCAATCAATGATGCACAGGAGTGCTTCTTCTGGCTTCTTATCCTTCGCCATGTCGTTGAACATTGTCAGATAAAAATTGGTCTTGCCAGCACCAGAGAATCCTTGCAGTTTCATGTGCTTGGTTCGCTGTTTAATCATAGATTCGCCTGTATCACAAGCGGCAATCAAAGCGGAGTAGTCTTTCTTTTTCGCCATGTCAATCCCTCAGTTTCACACCTTTATCAAGTGGTGATGCACACCTCAGTCCCAATCATCCCACTCATCATCATCATCGCCAGAGATGAATCCATCATCAGAGGATTCTTCTGGTGCTGATTCTGAGTCATCGTCATCAGACAGAGCCGACACAAGGTCTGCTTTGGTCTTTGGAATTGGACTGATGCCAGCGGCCTTTGCCATAGCCTTGAGTGCTTTGACAGGGAGAGCATTGAGGTCAATGTCCTCATCCTCGTCATCCTCGTCATCCTCAGCGGCTTCTTCTGGTGCTGGAGGCTCTGGAGTAGCCTCAGCAGATTCGGTGGCTTCTGAGGGCGTTTCTTCATCATCGTCATCATCAAGGTCAATGACCGTAGCAGATGCGTTCTTGAAGTAGTCAGCGGCATCATCTTCTTTGGTCTCAGCCGTTGCTGGTTTTGCTTCAATCGGCGCAACCAGAATCACAGGCAGAGCAACAACGATGTTGGCAGACAAGCCGTATTCACCTTGCACCTTCGTGGTGATGAGTGCCAGAATCTTGGAATACTTGCCAAAGCGAGTGGCGATGTCTGTGGAACAGAGAGCGTTCAGCATCAGAGATTCACCAGACTCAATCGCATCAAGAGTCATGGTTGAGTCATCCTTGAGAAGCAGTTTGCCAAACTGATTTCCAGCACGAGAGTTTTGGACACCAGCGTAGGAGACAGTAGCCTCAATCAAACGGTAGTCGTTGCGACCACGAGAGACATCATCTTCAAGTTCCGCAATCGGCATGACATCGTAGGTGTCCTTGAGCAAGTCCACCGCAGAGTCATGAGCAAAGTCCTCTTCATGGAATGCTGTCAGTCCAGAGAGAGGGCGGAAGTCAAGTGTTGGTGCATCCAGATTCTTGCATGACACAGAGACTGAATAGACTCCATCACGCTCAACATCATCGCCAATGGCCGCATCTTCATCCCAGAGAGACATGCTGAACATAGCCGCCTCCATCAGTTCATCGCCATCTTCAACCTGTGCTTGACCAAAGATGTTGCAGACAGGGCGTGGGTTGCCACTTGCCGCACCGACTGTGTTGTGAGAGACAGACCAGACTTGAACATGAGCGATGTATCGCTTCTGGCGTAGGATTGAAGTCAAGTCAGTCAGAACAATGTCTGTCAAGAATGCTTGAGCAATTTCAGAACCGAGACCGCCAAGTGAATCAACAGTCTCCTTCAAGGATGGGTCTTTGGCTTTGTTGTTGAACATCTGAACAACAGGCGTTTCATCCTTGAAAATACCGTTGGCGATTCCACGCTCAATGAATGGTTGGAGTCGCTTCTGGGCGGTTGGTGGTAGGGCTGACTTGACAGATTTTTTGGCTGACATGATTCAACCGTTGAATCCCCACCCTTATCAAGCCGAATACTCAGAATCAAGGGTGTCAAGGTGGGCATTAGCGATGTGTTCCCACATATCGTCATCAGCAACATCAGCAGACTGAGCGACCTTCTGGACTTTTTCACGCACCTCTTTCTGTGCCTCAAGTTCCTCAGTCGCCTTTGACTTGATGGTCATATCAAGCCATGAACAACGCTGACCAAACAGAGTCGGTCTGTGAGAACTGTCGCCCACGATTTCATAGAAGATGCCTCTGACTTTCTTGGTCAGATATGTTGGCAGAACCAAACTGCGCCAGATTCTGGAATCGGATTTGCTTGAGCATCCTATTGACTTCAATAAGGTTGCATCAGAGCCAACAAGTTTCGCCAGAGATTCTGCTGGTTCACACTTGGACAAGATGTCATGAAACTCCACCATTGTTGCTGGCAGGTTCTTTCTGACAGATTCAATGAACAACGGTGCGAGTGCATAGGTCTCCATCAGACCTGTTCTGGTCTTGACGATTCCCCATGTCTTTCTGCCACCGCCTCTGCCACCGCCTCTGCGCTTGACTTCAATCAGACCAGCATCCTCAAGGGTTGGCAAGTGCTTCTCCTTGAGAGCGTTCTTTGAGCATTGGAATGCGTGAATGTGCAACCATTGGAGAATGTTGTCCTCAGACAATGTGCGATTGGCTTCTGTCATCTTTTTCATTTCATTCATGATGAGCCACGAATCTTCTGGAACTCCAGACAGAGATGCTCGCAGAACCAAATCGCAGAGAATCAAACCCAGAACATTGTCCTCTATTGAACTCAATACATAGGTGGTCTCGTCAATCTTGTGAGTCGGTCTTTGCTTCTGATGAAGAAGTGTGATTGTGTCAATGATTGACAGAACCTTGTTGATGTCTCTCTGGTGGCTGGCAGATGTGGCTGGAAAAAACTCAGCCATCAATGGTGCAAAGATGTTCCTCGTCTTGCGCTTCTTGAGTTTCAGCATAGATGCTTGGAGTAGGTGCAGGTCTGGATGAATAGACAAGTCCTCTGGGCGAGCCTTAGCCATCAGAGTATTGGCAACCACATTCTCAATCTTGTCTGGTGTTGTCTCTGGTGTCATCAGCAATTGTCTGGTGATTTGCTCTGCCTCAGATGGGTTGCGAGTGGTGAGCGTGATGAATGATGGTTGTCCTCTGATGATGAAGTCTCTGGTCTCAATCTCGCCTGTCATCTCATTCTTGATTGGAGTTTTCCAGACGAGTTCTGTGTCATCTCCAGACATCAAAGGTTTCATCCTTCTGATGAATGCAAACGACTCATCCTTCTCCAGAATAACGATGCAACGATTGGCGACATTGACGATAAACTCTCCATCTTCTGAGACTTCATCATAGTCATACTTGAGTGCCTCTTTGGATGCACCAGCCAAGACCATGCACATGGACTTGGGGAATCCGTTTCTGGCTGTCAGAGTCAGATAGGTTTTACCAGATGATGACGCACCAATCATTTCCAGATTGAGTGGCTTCTCAGTCTTACATGATAGGAAAACCAAGAATGTCAAGAGCAGATTCGCATCATCTCCAACGAATGGAGTCTCACGACTGTTGTGAAGAATGTCGTTGATTCTGTCCAGCAAATCTGGCTGACTTAGGAAGTCGGTTGTTGTATCGGTGTCAATAACTCCGAAGGATGAGTTTCTGCCCTCATACTCGCTGACTTCAATCTCAATCCTATCTGGCATCGGGGCTGGAATGTATTCACCATCTCGCAGAACAATGCCAGCGGCCAGAGCCTCAGCGATGAAAGAATCCTTGTCATCATCATCAAGTTTGAGCGTCTTTGCTAAACGCCCCAGAGAGTGCTGTGAGAGGACATTGTATTTGCCCAGAGGCTTGCCATCATGTTCAACCGTGAAGTCCATCCTACCCTTCGCAGAGGATAGAAAAATGAAGGCTATGTCCAGCCCTGCCAGCGTTGCTTCATAGCGAGATGCTGACTGTGCAGATTGCCTTACTTCAACGGTCATGCTGACGGGACACACCGCCCACCGTTATGAAGGCTGAACTTTCAAAGTCCAGCCATCTGGTTTCATCAAGTCAATTGTTGATGACCGCCAGCCACATGAGTTTTCGCCCCGATGAACCATCAGATGATTTGGATGCTGATGTATCGGATTCAATATGAACTCCCAGACCTCAGCAAATCCTCCACATTTTGGACAGGTTTTGTTCTCAACCTTAGCGGCATAGACTGACCTCTTGGTATCACCAAACACCAATTCATCTGGTATCATGTCGCTGGTGAGAACAATCTCATCCATCAGAATCACTCAAAGTTAAGAGGATATTTCAGCATCGCATTCATCTGCTGACCGCTTGGTCTGGATTCCCCCATGTGGTAAAGATACCAATTCCATTGACTTGCCATCGCCTTTATTGTGTTAAGGACTTCTCCGTGTGCTGTGCTTCTGAACAGTTCTGGAGTTCTGGATGGCTCATTGAAATCAATCATGTAGTATTGCAGGTCATGTCTCATTTGTTCACCTTCTTGCGTATCTTGTTGATGACATTCATCTGTCCATCAGAGAGTGAGCGACCAACAGCGAGGCGACCCATCACAGATTGAACAAACTCTGACTCCCACTCATTGAGTTTGCCAGATGTCTGGAAATCTTTCAGTTCTTGAGCAATCGGTGGCAGAGGAATCTCCACGCCGTTCTCAATCATGTGGCGAGCAATCAGTTCTTCGTGGAATCTCAGATAGCCACCTCTCAGCGACTTCACACCTGTCTGGCGTATCTTGGTCTGGACTCTGCCAACCATCTCCTTCTCCCATGAGTTCAATCGTTGGTCAAGGTCAGTTCCAATGCGAACAAAGTCATCTGCTTCTTTTGCCCATGTGTTCCTGTTCTGAGCAATCTGCTGGGCAAACTTGGCTTTGGCTTCTGCGTTGCGTTCTGCTCTGGCTCTGGCCTCAAGTGCTTGTTGCTTCTTGTATTCCTCATAGGCTTCAAACTCAGCCTCAGCGGTCTCCATGAAAGAGTCCCATTGTTGCCTTGTCTTGCCCCCAAGATAGCCATACTTGACCATCCTATTCATGACAGTCTTATGCAGACGCTTGAGTGGCTTGCGTGAGTGCATCATGCGTTCATACTTCTTGAGCAGGTTCATCGCATCTGGGTATGATTGAGCAAACTCTTGCTTGGCATATTCCTTCTTTGCCTCTGTCATATTGCCTTTCAACAGAGCGAGTTTTTCATCATCAGAGAGAAGTTCTCCTGTCTCTGGGTTGCGTATCTCAATGTAGCGATGGACACAGGTATTGCCAACCAGCAATTCCTCTCCAGATTCTTCATTGATGAGAATGCAGTTTTCTTTGAGTGGTGCGTGTCCACAGAGACCACACTTCATGGTGCGACCAAAGACAGACTTGGTGTATTTCCAATCCTTGCTGAACTCTTCATACGGGCGAATGCTCGCAGATTCAACATCAACAATCCGACTGTGTTTAGCGAGGTTGCGAATCACTCTGCGTTCATACGCTTTGCCACGACCAGAAGCCAGAGCCTCATACAGTTCATCTGGCAGACGGTCTTGCCTTTCAGCAACAGACCAACGCTTCGCTTGACGCACCAGAATCGGATTGGTTTTGTCTGTCAAAATCAATCACCTGCGATGCGGCTGATTGCCACACGAGTGTCATCAGTTCGCTTGATATTCTTGTTCACATACGCAGAGCATTCCTTGAGCGATTCGCTCTTGAATACAACCTTGCCATTCAATTTTACCTTCCATTCCATGTTATCACCTATCGGAGTAGTCAGAGCCAGATTTGCCCATCTATATCAATACTTGCATGTCCCACTTATTTCACCAAACCATTCAGACAAGATGTCGCTTTAGCCAATTGGGTGGAGGCTTGATTCCATCTCTAAACCACGCTGGCAACAGATGACCGTTGAGCCGATAATACCTGTCCCATGATTGGTCAAGGATGAACAGATGTCCAACATCTTCTGGAGTCCTGTTGATTCTGCCAGCACCTTGAACCATCTTCAATGTGGTCTGGAGATTGAACCAACCTTGACATGGCTTATGGCAAGTGAATGAACCACAGAGTCCATTGGTGTATTTGGATGGCGGCTCATACGGACAGTTTGGTGAGCCTTCGTGCTGTCGCCTCCACTCGTGTTCATCCTGTTCCATTCTGGTCTTGACCTGTGGGTCTGGAGTGAACAGATACGGGACTTTGCTGATGACCAGCCACTCAGCCAATTTGCCTTTGAAATCAAAGCCTTCACCGACATAGGTGGAGATTAGAACCAAGTCATCTCGCTCAGATTCAAAGAACTCGTTGAGTGCCGCTTGGCGACCCAACCCATTGGAGTCATGAGTGATGATTCTGTCTCCATGTCCCTCAGCCTCCAGCCCTTCAACCAGAGCCTTTCTGATGGCGTGTGTATGCGGCAGAATCACACCTCGTTTGTTCTTGAATCGGTTCATGATTCCAGAGATAGCCTTGACCTGTTTGGGGATTGACTTCTCTCTTCTGGAGTAGGACATTGAACCACATGGCGCATAGTGGACATTGAAGTTCTCTTTTGGAAATGGAGAGTTCACGATTCTGACATACAGAGTTTTCTGGTCGGTCAATCCAAGTCCAGACAAGAATGTGTCAATGTCCAAAATTGTTGCGCTGAGGAAAATCCTCTGACGGGATATTGAGTCCAATAAGTCTGGTGCAAGGTGCTGAACTCTGACGGGTCTTGCCAAAATGTATCGGCCTCTTCTGTCTGAATCAGACTCAATGACCAGATTGTTGGAATCGTCAAGCAGTTCCAGAAGTGTTGCTGTCTTGCTGACTATCGCTCTCATCTTGTCAACCAAGTCAGCGTTCTCATCCTCTTCTGCGTGAGCCATTGTTTTCTTTGCACCATCATACAGACGCTGTATGTCTGGTTTCCAATCGGCTGGGTGGTAGTGCATAGGGAATGGCGTTCTCGCCCCGAATACAGCGTTGAAATCGTCTTGATTGACCTTGACCTCAAGTAGCCCCATGAAGAATGATTCAAGGCCGTGAGCCTCATCTATGATAGCAAAATCACGCTGTCCGAATGCACCGTCTGGAGACTTGACCACTCTGAACAGATATGACGGATTGCTCAGAGTGATTCTGGCATCTCTGGCTTGGAACTTCTGAGAGTAGTATGGGCAAGGGTCATCCTCCTTCGTGTGAGCGCAACGATTCTTGCCAACATAGCAAGGGGCTTTGTCAGCCGTCTTGGTTTCAACCCAACAGGGGAAGTTTGACCTACCCCGCACCTCCTTGAGAACATGCCCATAATCACGCTTATACTGCTCTGTAAGGCCAAGCGTTGGACTCAGTAGGTATGCGGATTGGAATCGGTTCTGGACAGTCATAGCGATAGCAGATTTGCCAATTCCTGTGGGTGCTTCAACCACGATGTTGTCAAAGTTATCATTCTTCAATGCAAAGTAAATCACAGACAAGGCATCGTCTTGGTATCGTCTGGGTGCTGGCATTGGAAAATCTGGTTGGACTTCTGACCACAGGTCTGGCAATTGTGAGCGAGATGGGATGTCTATTCTCACGACTGACATGGTTGTAGCAGACAAGCCCACCATGATAAATGAATCAAACAAACCCTATCTCTGGAACATACACACTTTGTCCAATGTATATGTCTCTCAGCACCCCTATGGATTGCATTCATTAGGGTAGCCCCCCTAAAGGGGGGCTAAAGGTGGGAACTGATTCCAGCCCCAGCATCAATACTTCTGGACTCTCAAATCAGAATCTCAAAGGTTCATTTCCCATTCATTCTCAATGACTTGAACGGTCTGTGCTTTTTCCTCACAGATGTTGAATGCGGTCTTGATGTCATCAGCCTTCATGCGGATAACTTCTTCTGGGACAACACGCTCTCTGCGGCTGTTGCGAGATAGGGAGGTTTCAAGGCTGACTACAACAAAGACAAGTTTGGTGGTCATGCCAGCCGCCTCAGCCAGAGCCATGTATCTGACCATGCGCTCTGAGTTTGTTCCTGTGCTGTCATAAACAGCATCTTCTGGGTTTTCAAACAGAGCCATCATTTGCTTCTCGCACTCATTCTGCGACCAAGCGTGAAGTGCCTGTGGGTTCTTTGGGTCATACTCTGGGTGAGTAGCCTTGATTGAATCACAGTCAATGAATCGGTGGCTTTCACCAAACTCCATGTTGCCGATGGTGGATTTACCAGCGGCAGGGAGACCCATTAGAAGGACAAGTTCGGGTTTCTGGGTGTCTGCCATGATGTGTGCTGGGAGTCCGAGTATATCAATGTATCTCAATCTCAATACTTTTGACCCCTGCTTCTCAGTCTGCCTCTGATATTGAACTCAATATGGATTTGTCAATTTTCAAAGCCGCCCTGTCGGATTTGAAAATCCAGCAAATCAGACAAAAAAGTGAATTAAACTCCATTCGGGAATCCAGCGATTCCCTGCCCCGATTCTTGTCCTGTGCCGATTTGCATCTGAACTCCACCAGCAGATGGATAATAGACATCAGACCCCTCCTTGTTGGTGCGATACCAAGCAAGTTCATTGGTGTGCCAGCGCAGGTCAAGTTCACTTGCATCAAATCCCCAGAATCTCTGGTAGCGAATCTGAGGACTGTGATGTGGGAAGTCCTCTTCTCCAGCCATCGTCTGAGCAGAGCCGACAGGAATCCAAGATTGGGTTGTTGTGTCAAACTTAACCGATGGCACAGAGAGCCAGCGAATGTTCATTGAGCGAAGGACACGAGGGTTTGAGCCGCTGTCATCAAACTCAATGCTTGGAATCCAAATGTGCATGATGTGATTGTGTTCTCTTCTGTTTGGATTGGTCGCCTTGTATGGTGGCATTGGAGGCACGACTTGACCTGTCCAATTGGGAGATACTGCTGGCTTAACGAATCCTCCAATGTATGGCACTTCTGATACACCTGTGAGGTCGCCAGAGGGCGTTGCCGCCCATTGTAGTGGTGCAATAGCAGATTGCCTTGCTTGAGGTTGAGTGGCATCTCTGAATGTCTCTCCAAAGCGTTCTGGGTTATCGCCAATCATACAGAATGTCATGATGAGATGGAGTTCTCCCTTGCCGTTTGTAGTCAATGTCAAATCACGATAATTGTTGTCTTGCTTGGCATCTCCAGAAGTCGTGTAGTCTCTGCCCTCCCAGATGGTCAGATGTGTTCCCAATCCATCTGTGGTTGTGTATTGGTCAGCCAGAGCCTTCTGGGTGTCAAAGAATGTGAGCAAGGTCTGTCTGGGCGCATGAGTATCTGTGGAGTCATAGTCATCTTTGGTTGAGACCACATAAGCAATATCACGCTCATCAACAATCGCATCGTAGTATTGAACATCAAAGTCGCTGATTGTATTCTTGCTGTCTGGTCTCAATCCAACCACATGAATTGGTTTGCTGGGGTCAAACACGAATACGCCAGAGGGGTCGTTGCTACCAGAAGGAGACTTGCCGATATTGCAGTATATCGCATCATGAAGTCTGTTTGATGTGCTGAAACTTTCAATGGGTTTGCCACGATAAAACACCACAGGAATGTCATCACCTCTCAGACAAACTTTTGGCTCTTGGTTGTTGGTAGTCAGATGAGATGTCCCTGTCTCAGAGTTCAGAGATGTTTGTCCAGCATCAGTTATGATGTCATGGACTCTCTGCCATCGCTTGCTGTCTGGCATCCCAACATCACCAGATGCGTTTGGTGCAAACTCTGGGAATGATGTCTCTTCTGGTAGTTTGGATGAATACAAGATTCTGGACATCTGAGGCAAGCCGCCTGTGCTGTCGGTGATTATCTGGACACAAACCAGATGCAACCTGTCGCTTGAATCACAGACGATTGATGGCTGTCTCAAATCATACATTGACCCACCAGCAGAACCAATGATGGAATTGTTCTGAATCAACACAGGCGTGTGGACTGACCAATCCCAATCATACACAGGGTCTGGATTGTAGTTCACAAGTTTTCTGTCAGCCCTGTGATAATACAAGCGATGCGCTTTGTGTCCAGCACCATCACTTGCATGATATTCCAACACAGCATGTATTGTTCCATTGGAATCTGAACAATATGCCGCACCCATAACTTTGCCCAAACTTGCAGAAGTTCCATCTCCACTTGCGCCTATTGAGTTCAATAACGGGCCACACTCATCCAGACCAGAATGAACTGCTTGGTCTGGTTGCGGCTTCATGGCTTTGCTGTTCCAGAATACACATCCCCATAGCGGCTTCTTGTAGTGAGTCCATTGAGGCAGATTGTTTGACCCCGCTTGCGCTGACCTGCGAATGTGGAACTGATGCAGAGTTCCATCTGGAGTTCTCAAACCTCTTTGACCCATTCCCATGCTCATATCATGTGAGCCATTCGCATACTGCGTTGGAAGTGTCCCACCTTGATTGATTGAAAGCCCATCCATCATCGCAGATGTCTGAATCATGTGATTGGCTTTGTTGCCACGATAACCCTCCCCCTGTGCTGACACGATTGAACCAGAGTCCCAATACGGCTTGGCTGTCTTGCTGACATGCACATCAACAGATGACTCCAATTGTTCTCCAAGTGCCAAGACATCAAGGTCGTTGATTTCTGTGGCTTGAGCAAACATGATTGGTGCATAGTTGCTGTTCTCAATCATCGCCAAGTCGTAGTCTGTTCTGGGCAGAATCGGCATGGCTGATGCGTGGAAATGGTCGGTTGGATGGTCTGACCAGAATGCCTCCAATGCTTGAGAGCCGCTGATAATTGGGCCATGAATCCGCTGATTCAATTCATCTATTGGTGAAATCAAACCACCACTCACACCAGCAGAGCCGTAGGTTGGTTTGTCCCACAGGTTGCTTCTGAGATAATACTGACCCATCACAGGGCGTGGTTGATTCGGTGGGCTTTGACCGCCCAGATTGAATCCTGTGTTGAAGTTCGTTGCGCCCAGAAGATGGATGTTGTCAGTTCTATGGAATGGAGTTTCAAGTTCAAGGTCAATGGAGTTTGTTCCCCCTGCTCTGGCTCTGACATGAGCCTTTGCTGGTTTGAGCAGATGCAGAGGCAAATCATACCCAACACCACCGTGAACCTGCTTCATCACCCTGTCTATTCGGTATGGGTGTAGTTTGGTGGATATACCGTAGTGTAGGCCACCGTGATGAGACCAACCACCCAAACCCCCTCTGAGCATTCTTGACCCCTTAGCGGCGTGTCTGACAAACGGATATTGGACACCATCAAAAGTCAGATGTGAGAACTCCATGATTCTGGCTGTTTCATTCGGTGTCATGTTGGACAGATTGAATGTTCTCTGAATGCCTGTGAAGCCAGAAGCAACAGCGAGTGCTGGCTCTCCTGTGTTCACATACTCTTGGTCAATTGCAGAATAATTGCTGGTGGCTGGATTCAGCAAGATAGCGACTATCTCAGCAAGGTTGCCGACTGTGTGAGGTGCGCCAATCAGTTTTTCCTGTCCCGTTCCTGTCTTGAAAATTATTGCACTTTCAAACTGTGCTGGGAATGTCAGACCACTCAAGTCAAGTGAATACCCAAACGATGCACCCAAAAGACTCTCTGCTTGGGCGGCAGGGGTGTCATTGTCAAAATCTGTCTGTCCCATACCAGCAAAGATGGCTTGTTGTGTTGGGGTGATTGCCGTTGCCATTGACACATTTTCTGATTCTGGTGCGTCAGAGAAGAATACGCTGTTGTCTCCATAGCCCATCGGGTCATACAGACCACGAGGGAATGACCATCCAGAATACCCAAGTTCTTGATACGGATTTGCACCCGCACCAAAATCTGCGAATCCAATTGTAGTCGGCACGAATCTTGTGAGTTTGAGATGCTTCTCACGCAGAAGTGTCCATGTCATGATATTGGTGTCAATACCGTAGTTCTGGAAAAGTTCTGAGTTTGCAGTTTGCAGATTCTTGGCGATTGTTGCTGGTTGAATGAATGGGAATCCAGATTTGATGGTGGCTTGTGTTGATGTTGGTTGGCTTGGGTCTGGGAACTCGTTGACCAAAAACGGCAAACTGCGTGGCAGATTTGCATAAGACATTCGGCAATCTGGATATGAACCATAAGTGATTGGGATGGCTCTTTGACCAGACTCTTGATACCAATATGAGATTCGTGAACCACTCCACCAAGTATCAGCATAGTTCCAATTCTGAGTGATGATGGTCTGGGTAGTTCCATCACCCAAACCAATCTTGTTGTATTTGACCTCCCATAACGCCTTGCCTCTGGTAGCACGACCTGTGCTGGCATCTGCCTTGACATCTGAGAACATCATGATGAGAGAGCGAGCCTGTGTATTCGCTTTCAGTTTAGACCATGTTGGATGCAGAGAGAAGTTATCCTGTTTGTTAGGTGTGGAACTACCTGTTCCATTGACAGGTGCTGGATGGGAATCGTTGGGAGATGGAACAGCATCTCCAGACTGAGGGTCAGCCACTTGACCAGATGGTAGGTCAGATGAACCA
>VTLG01010925.1_pt1 | contig 74196 bp, 91 predicted proteins | sample 4694571 | NCBI WGS metagenome assembly VTLG01 (sample SAMN12604809, study PRJNA352737) | marine metagenome | biome: ENVO:00000447; feature: ENVO:00000209|ENVO:00000569|ENVO:01000036; material: ENVO:00002151; isolation source: viral sequences binned using virsorter ...
CGGAGGTACCGGAGCAACAGGGGACAAGGGAGATACCGGAGATACAGGCCCAACGGGAGCAACCGGGGCCACCGGAGCAACGGGTCCAACGGGAGCAACCGGCGCTACCGGAGATACAGGAGATACAGGAGATACTGGCCCCACAGGTCCAACAGGTCCAACAGGCCCCACGGGACCCACAGGTCCAACAGGCCCCACCGGTCCTACGGGCCCTACAGGAGCAACCGGAGTAAAGGGAGATACCGGAGATAGAGCAGGACCCTCTTGGCGTTATACCACGACTGACCATAACGACAGCGAACCCGGAGCCGGATATTTCAAGACCGATGATGCTTCCTTTGGAAGCATAACCGAATTGTACATTGACGACGATGCCTCAGAGGGGGACCAGTCAGACTGGATGGTTACATGGGACGATTCGACTAATACCAATAAAGGGACTCTCTATCTCTATAATACGGTCGCCGCTGATAGTAACTTTGCTGTCTTCACAGTCACAGGTATTACTGATGCAACCACTTACTTCAAAATTGATGTAACCCCCCTTAGTGGCGCCGTTCCTACGAATGGTGATTCGATGTACTTTCGTTTTTCTACCGCTGGAAATGTTGGACCTACCGGAGCCACCGGTCCTACTGGCCCTACAGGCCCAACCGGTCCTACAGGACCTACAGGACCGACAGGAGCCACTGGTGATACAGGTCCGACTGGACCTACTGGACCTACGGGACCTACAGGACCTACGGGAGATACAGGAGATACCGGACCTACCGGTCCCACGGGCCCTACTGGGGCTACAGGTCCCACAGGTGCTACGGGAGCAACGGGACCTACTGGCCCCACCGGAGATACAGGTCCTACGGGTCCTACCGGCCCCACGGGTCCGACGGGACCAACAGGACCGACAGGTCCGACGGGACCCGATGGAAACTTCGGTGGTGCTTCCTTCAAGTATGAATTCGATGATGCGACAACCGATAGCGACCCCGGCGCTGGCAAACTGAAATTCGACAATTCGACACAGAATTTATCCACCGGCATTTACATCAGCGATATTGACGATGATGCAACGAATATCGCTTCCTTCCTTCAAACCATTGACGATTCCACTTCGACAATCAAGGGTCATGTGAAAATCACCAAGAAATCATCCCCTGATAAATTCGTTCTTTGGACGATTTCTTCCTTGACTGATAACACGAACTACTTCGATATTACGGTGAGTCCTGTTGATTCATCGGATGCAGACCCATTTACTGATGCGGACGAGGTAATAGTCACCTTCGCACGAACAGGAGATAAGGGGGACACTGGCCCTACAGGACCAACGGGCCCTACTGGACCTACCGGTCCTACGGGACCTACTGGGCCAACGGGTCCTACGGGTGCTACAGGCGTAACAGGGGACACAGGACCTACTGGGCCTACTGGACCTACCGGTGCAACTGGTGATACCGGAGATACTGGCCCCACAGGGCCTACAGGGCCTACTGGACCGACTGGACCTACCGGTCCAACAGGGGTAACTGGACCTACTGGTGCCAAAGGAGATACGGGCGATACGGGTCCCACGGGACCGACTGGCCCAACTGGGGCTACCGGACCTACTGGACCAACAGGTCCTACAGGACCGACAGGACCTACCGGACCAAGTGGTTATCGTGGAGGCATCGTGTATTTCTTTGAAACCGTATATACTGATACAGCCCCCACTGCCGGATATTTCCACTTTGATAACGAAACCTTCGGAAGTGTTACTAAATTGTGGATTGATGACGACGATGCATACGGGACAGATATGCAAGACCTTTACGCTCTGTGGGATGATACGGACCAAGATGCTACCCTTATTTTCCAATCAGCCGAGGGAACCGACGCCTCCTTTGCCTCTTTCACTGTAACTTCCCTCACTCACGAAACTTCATGGTGGGAATTTTCCGTAACCCCTCACTCCGGTTCGGGTAGTCCCCCCTTCACAAATGCTGAGCGTTGCGTTCTTGAATTCACCATTAACGGTGATGATGGGGCTACTGGCCCTACAGGACCAACAGGTCCTACTGGTCCGACAGGTCCTACTGGTCCGACAGGTCCGACAGGCCCAACAGGACCTACTGGTCCGACAGGCGCAACAGGTGATACCGGAGATACAGGAGATACGGGCCCTACAGGACCAACAGGTCCCACTGGTGCGACAGGAGCAACGGGGGCTACCGGTGCGACTGGTGCAACAGGTCCCACAGGACCTACTGGACCAACAGGTCCAACTGGTCCAACTGGTCCCACAGGGGACAAAGGGGACACAGGAGATACAGGCCCCACGGGTCCCACAGGACCTACTGGTGCTACTGGCGCGACCGGGGACACAGGAGATACCGGTCCTACCGGACCTACTGGACCCACTGGACCAACAGGTCCTACTGGGGCTACCGGAGCAACAGGAGCCACTGGGGCCACAGGAGATACTGGTCCAACGGGACCTACAGGTCCGACAGGTCCTACAGGACCTACTGGGCCTACTGGACCGACAGGAGCAGACGGGAACTTTGGGGGAGCGTCGTTCAAGTATAACTTCCTCACCGCCACAACCGATAGCGACCCCGGTTCGGGTAATATGAAATTGGATAACGCCACACAGAATGCCGCCACCGGCATTTACATTGACGATGAAGACCTCGATGGAACCGACATATCTCAGTATCTCGCCACTATTGATGACTCGACTTCGACCATAAAGGGCCATGTGAAAATTACCAAACTCCATGATTCATCCAAGTTCATTATCTGTACCATATCCTCTCTTGCAGACGACGGGACTTACTTCGATATTACCGTTAGTACGGTTGATGGAAGCGGCGCATCCGCGTTTGGAAACAACGATGATGTAATCGTGACCTTTGCTCGTACCGGCGATAAGGGAGATACAGGACCGACCGGTCCAACAGGACCCACAGGGCCAACAGGTCCTACAGGACCTACAGGCCCAACAGGTCCAACGGGTCCCACGGGGCCAACAGGACCTACAGGTCCTACTGGGGCCACAGGGGACACTGGTGATAAGGGAGATACCGGAGATACCGGGCCCACAGGACCAACAGGCCCAACGGGACCTACCGGGCCCACAGGTGCGACAGGAGTTACTGGACCAACAGGACCAACAGGACCTACCGGAGCAACAGGAGATGATGGCGCAAAGGGAGATACAGGAGATACTGGTCCCACAGGAGCGACTGGTCCCACAGGAGCGACTGGTGCTACCGGTCCTACGGGAGCAACGGGACCAACTGGGCCTACAGGTCCCACCGGTCCAACAGGACCTACAGGCCCTACGGGACCAACAGGACCTACTGGTGATACCGGAGATAGCGGGCCTGCTGGGGATAGGGGAGGTATGGTCTATATATTCTCCACCTCTACTTCTTCCGCCGACCCCGGTTCAGGTCAATTCAGATTCAATAATGCCACCTTCGGGTCAGTCAGCAAAATGTACATTGACGCAGAGGATGTTAACGAGGTTGATATGCAGTCCTTCTTTGGGTCGTGGAATGATACTGACCAATTCGGAAACTTAATCATTCAATCCTCGGATGGAGCCGATGGCTCGTTTGCCTCTTTCATCATCACAACAACAACAGATAATGGGGATTGGTGGACCATTGATGTGACCCCACTTTCGGGTTCGGGCAACCCTCCCTTTGCCGACGCCGAAAGATGTACTATTCAGTTCGCTATTGGTGGTGATGATGGAGTCACAGGACCTACTGGACCAACCGGGCCGACAGGACCAACGGGCCCTACCGGTGCAACAGGGGCTACAGGAGCGACTGGTGCTACCGGAGCCACAGGAGCCACAGGAGCCACAGGAGCGACCGGGGCTACAGGGGACACGGGACCTACAGGCCCTACAGGACCAACCGGTCCGACAGGGCCCACGGGGGCGACAGGAGCAACCGGCGCGACAGGGGCTACGGGAGCAACCGGCGCTACAGGAGCAACAGGTCCGACGGGAGCGCAGGGCCAACACGGAGGGACTTCATTCAATTATGAGTTCGACTCAGCCACCGCAGATGCAGACCCCGGAGCCGGAAAATTACGACTCAACAACGCCACTCAGGCTTCCTCGACAGGGATTTACATTGACGATGAAGACAATGATGGAACAGATATTCAAGCATTCCTTAGAACCCTCGATGATTCGTCTTCAACAATCAAAGGGTTCGTTAAACTAACCAAGAAGGACGACGCATCGAAATGGCTCATCTTCTCACTTTCTTCGATATTGGAAATTACAGGATATTTCTATCTCGCAATAAGCGCATCATCATCTTCTGCAAGTTCACCGTTTTCCGATGAGGATGATTTGGTATTCTCCTTCTCTCGCACAGGCGACAAGGGAACCACAGGCGCAACAGGAGCGACCGGAGCAACGGGCGCAACAGGAGCCACAGGGGCAACCGGCGCTACAGGACCTACCGGGGCAACAGGAGCAACGGGTCCGACAGGCCCAACAGGACCTACAGGACCAACAGGTCCAACGGGACCTACAGGACCGACGGGTGCTACTGGCAGTATTTCGGACCCTGCACTTCTCGGAAACGGTTCTGCTGGCGCTCCTACTTACTCCTTCACCTCTGATACAAACACCGGGGTTTATAGGTCTGCGGCAGATACACTCGCCCTATCAGCGGGAGGAACGGAACAGGCCACTATTGATGATACTAACTCTCGCTTCAAGCAAGCCTACGCATGGAGAGGGCCGACAGTCACGGTGGTTGATGGAACGGCTGTGACTCCCGAAGACCATGCGGGGAGATACTGCTTGACCTCAACAACCGGGACGGTGGATATTGATTTGCCGGCTTCTATGACCGCAGGTGAAACTTACATCTTCATTAGCATGACTGCCTCCACCGTGACCATAACCCCCGACGCTTCCGATAAGGTCAATGGAAGTGCAGGACAAGCGCAGACAATCACTACTCGATATGAGTCTTTGATGTTTATAGCGATTGATGCTACACAATGGGTCTGCATAGGGTGATAGAGTGTTTGGGAGAGTCATAGCACCTATCGCACAGGCGGGACAGGCTGGTGGAACAGGCCCTACCGGCGTTTCAATAGCCACCAGCGCATCAGGCAATTATGATGGTGCGGTTAAGATTGCACGAGTTGGAACGGCTGTTGTCTATTTTGAGGATGGGTCTAACTTCTCCGGTGCTGTCGTGGATGCAACCGTGAGTGAAGGAGATTTCTCGTCGGCAAGAGATAGGTCAATTGGTTTCGCAGCCTACGCAAGAGCGACTACTTCGGGAGGTGGTATGACCTTCGATTGGACCGTCACGGAGGTCAATACTTTCTCTACCGGAAGCCTCACCGCTGACGCCGAAAACACGGCACAGGATTTGACGGGTCTTGCCGTCCCTTCCCCACCAACAGGTAGGCCGGACACAAGTACAGGACTTGGACCGTATGTCCTATTCACAGGCCCTCCCTCGGTAGGAGATACGGGAAAATACACTATCGCCTTAGATGTGACCGATTCCAACGGCACAACCAGCGCAACCACACTCACACTCAACATAGAATTTGGAATTTGATTACCATGCCTCAGAAAATTTACTACCTCAATTCGTTTTGGTCCCGTCGGTGGGGTTATATCATAGACACGGACACGATTACAGGGGTGGAATGTTCCACTTGCGGAGTCGTCTTCCCTCCCCATACCTACGCACAGGCGAAGGCATTTGACCCCTCCATCTATGTTTGCGACTGTTTATAGCCTTCCGGCATGGTGACTAACTCATGGTGAGTGAAACGGGAGTGTGGACCCTTGACGAAGCCAAGACAATGCACGGTGATAGCGAAAAACTAGCACATAAATTGTCTTCGTTTTTCCCCCGTGGAATTCCTGTGATAGATGCTGGATGCGGTATAGGAAATTACGCAAGAATTCTTGAAGAACAGGGATTTGTTGTAACTGGTATAGAGGGAACACCGGGAATAAAGAAAATTGCTGTCTGCTCCACTATACACGAACAGGACCTTACTCTCCCATTAAACTACCCTCCCTCATCGGTACTATGTCTTGAAGTGGGGGAACACATTCCACCAAAACACGAGCAACAGTTCTTGGAAAATCTCAACAATATGTGCGACCGACGCCTAATCCTGTCTTGGGCCATTCCGGGTCAGGGGGGCCATCACCATGTTAACGAGAAAACGAATGAGTACATTATCAAGAGAATGGAGGGCTTCGGACTCTATCTCAATCATGGTGATACTGCCACACTCAGAGAGGATATCGAAGACGATTATTGGTGGTTCAAACATAGCCTGATGGTATTCGATAGGGGCCCCAAAATAGGGTTAGCCATGATTGTGAAGGATGAAGCGAAGACCATTGAGAGGTCGGTTTCTTCTGCACTGCCATACATTGACTGTGCAGTCATTAATCATTCAGGGACTACTGATGATACCGTGGAGATAGGGACCGGTGTTTTCTCAGATATACCCAATGAGTGGATAGAGCCCGAATGGAAGGGGGCCGCAGATGCTTATAACCACTGCATCAATAGACTTCGTGAATTGGGCTGCCATTGGATTATTCGATTGGATGCAGACCAAGTAATAGGGGGCGAATTGCCCACCTTTGAAAATTTCTGTGATGTGGAAGGGATTAGTATTCCGGTCGTGGATGCAGACGGCTCTTTCACTTGTTCTCGACCATTCGTTTTCAGACCCAGTGCCAGTTATCGAGGTGTTAGGCATGAGGGGTTGTGGTGTAATGGGGTATGGGCTGACGACTCATTAACAATCGTACATCACGATGATAGCGGAGCAAGGCCACGCACCTTAGACACCTACCTTTCTGATTTTGAAGCCATGAAGGATGAATACCGCATAGAAAACGACGAGTCATTGATTCGCCGCTACACATTTTATATGGCCCAATCACTTAGGGATGGTGGAAAGAGAGAGGAAGCGGTTCTATGGTACAGGGCGCGAACCTTGATGGGTGGTTACAACGAAGAAATTGCTATTGCGTACAAGGAGATAGCGTACATTCTCAATACGAGGGAAGCATGGATTACCGCACTAAGGAGTGCCGACCATAGACCTGATGTGGCCTTTGGTGCATTAAAGTTCGCTCTCTCGGAATCACCCGAGAATCAAAGACTGATGCTTGACCAAATTGACTGTTCCAAATGGAAGCGACGACTGATGTTTCAAGACGACTCATTTCATTGGAAGGCGCTTGAGATGGTAGGCATCATTAATTATCGAATTGGGGAACATACAGAAGCGTTCAAAATTTGGAAAGGGCTCACCACATGGACCGAAATACCTCCCTTAGACATGGAGAGAATCGAGTCCTGCATACAGATGATTTAACCAACACTAATCCACCTCTGATTTTGTGTTAGGTGAATCCTTCAAAGAATCCTTTATTGTAGTCTGTATTTGCATTCTCCTTCCATTGAGTATCGTAGGACCTACAATATCAGTTGGAGTCATCAATCCTACCAAGTGTTACACGACAGAAGGTGAAATCGTCGGGAAGGATAATACCGATGGAAATTTCATTCTCTATGTGAAACTAGATTATAATTCAGAGAATGTTGGGTATCGTGTTTATGTATCACCGCAAACCTACGGTGAATATGAGGTGGGGGACACCTTTGAGGAACGGACTTGTGACCTTATCGAATACGGGAAAATTCAGGATATACTGGACGAGTTGGTAGCATGGGGAGTAGTGGAGAAGACATAGTACGAGGCGGTAAAATCGTATATCAACCCCCCGAAAAGTCCTACACGAACATAAACATTGAAGAAACACCACACGGGTTCAAAATTTACAGAAAGGGGTCCGACCGACCTTTCACAGTGATACCACACTCTGCCATGAAGCAAATCATATACGATAGGGAGGAACAATAATGGAGATACAGGGAGTCGAATTGGAGATATGGCTAGGTCTATTGACTGCCGTTTTAGCATTTGGAGTTTGGGCGCTAAAGCGTTACCGAGCGATACAGGCTGACGGAAAGGTCACTCTTGATGAAGTGATTGATACCATAGACGAATCCGAGGAATTTATTGACGAGATAGTCGAAGAAGCAGACAAAGTAGTTTCTGCTCGCAAGTGTGGAATTTGTGGTGAAACGGGGCATGACCGGAGGAAGTGTCCTCAGAATGAGTGATTTAGCGGTCGTCAATGTTAGGCTCGATACTGTCGAGTCTAAGGTGGATAAGCACGAGCAAATTCTTGAGAGGTTGGCTGACCAGCACGGAGAAATGCAGGTTGGGATTGCAGAAGTAGCCACAGAGGTTCGTATGACTAACGAGTTACTGGAACAGTTTATGACTGCCCAGCAGAAAATCGTCATGGCTCTTATTGGGCTAATCGGGGCTATCGTTGTGGGGGCTAATTATGTCGTCGGGTGAACCTATTGCCCAGTGTTGATGAGCGCCTGTATGATATCGCCATTAGACTTCATCGGGTGGAAAATCGTCTAAAAACCGCAGAATGGTTGGATGTTGAACGCCCGAACCTTGAAAAGACGCTCGACTCCTTGAAGAAACGACAGGAGCGGATGCTATTACTGTGGTTCGGAATATTCATGGCGGTGTTGAAGGATGACCTATTACTGTTCTTCGGCTGATGTTGGAATGCGTCTTGGGTTAAATAGTGCCCAGCGTGATGCGGCTTCCTCGCGCCTTGCGTCTGCAATTTTGAGGGCCGCCATAGAGATAGACCAAACCTTCCGAGATTACGGTCGAGATACACCCTCCAAAAGTATAGCAGAAACGACGCTGGACGGCGCCATTTCTGCCGGTGCTACCACGATAACCCTAACTAGCGGAACGGCCTTCAGTAGCGCCGGAAATGGTGATATAGACGGTGATTCGTTCGCATGGACTGGTAAATCCACAAATGACCTTACGGGATGCACCGGAATTGTTGCAGACCACGCTTCGGGAGTGACCGTTTCGGAGGGTGAAATGGCACATATTCTGAGGCAGATTTGTGCTGATTTGGCAGGTGCTATTTACTACGAGGACGAATCCACATTCCAAACAGGGGTACCCGTGGGGGGGATGAGAGGAACCATGCTTAGGGAGAAAGGAACACAGCATCTCCTTCGATTAGCCCATCTTGGTTCGGTTGATTGAGGGATAGTATGAAATTCATAAGCAAACGCCGACCTCGGGAAGTTCCAGCCCCGAAAAGACAATCCTCTACACCCGAAATTTCGTTTCTAACCTTTCCGGATATGAACGAAACAACCCGAAAAATGGTGAAGGACTTTGAGAACGAAGCGGTTAAGGTGATTAAACAGGTACTCATGGAAGAAGGAGCGGCCGAACAGAAGCGTTTAGAATCGAGATTGCAGACCGCTTCCAATTACCAAGACGATATTTATTCAGCGGTCAGAGATAACATACACTACGAACTGTTTGAAACCCAAACTGGGGAAACCACCCTTCGATTTGGTTATGGTGAGGACTTTGATGGATTTATGTCTGAATCTAGGGACCCCGGAGAGAATATTGCCAAACTATTCCACTTCGGAAAACGGAGGGCACGAGATTCCATGAAACTCAAGAATGAAATCTTCGTAAAGGGACAAGCAGGAGCCACACACTATTTCGACAATGCTGGTTATGAGTATGGATTCTCATTTAGCAGTAGTAGGAAAATCAAATTGCCCGAAGGTTTCGTCAGTCCTGCTATGGAGGGAAGGCCGCAATTCTTGGAGAGGGCTATGACCAATTTGGAGGAAAGAGTCGGTCCTCGTATTCGTCAAGAGTTGAAAATTGCTTATACGAACACCATTGGTCCTGTAATTGAACCACAGGGAGGCATGAAGGAGGTTTCACCATAATGGCAATCGCAACCACGACGCAATATTGGTCTTCTCGTATGAATGGGACGGACCCAACAGCCCTAACAGGGTCATTCAATGCAGATTTCACCCTTACAGGGAACGCTGGGTCAGCAAGTGGTGACTATTGGGTGATTGATAACAACGGACTGTACTCTATCGTGCCCGATGCGTCCGATAATGACTATACGATGGTAACTTCCTTTTCGTTCAGCGATATTGCCGATATTCCGACCGCCGGAACGACTTTAATGAGCCTCGACAACGGCACATACCATGTCGAAGTCCAATCCAAAGGCACTTCGGCCAAATTGGACCTTGTAGGAGCAACAACCGTCACGACTCACGATTTGGACCTCAGTATTGCCGATGAATTCGCCGTCCCTATTGTTCTAAGACTCACTTTGAGTGCAACGGGAACGGCGAACCTGTATATGAGAGAGTTAATTGAGGATGATAACGGTACGCAACACTATTTGTCTGTAACAGGAGCAAGTAGTACCACGAAGAAGGTGATTTGGGGTAACGCGACAGGCACGGTCAAGTGGGGAAGTGTTTATTATTCCAAATTCGGGGCATTTTCGCCCACTGAATTAATGACCTCCGGTTTTGCACAGGATGTTTTGGCTCAAATGGGACTTTCCATCGTGGAAAACCTGAAAAGCAGCAAACGAATGTACCTAAAAACCCAAGTGGCTAATTCGTCCATCATGTATGGTTACGATTTGTCCTCAGATATGCTGAATCGGGTCAATCCTCCTACCATTCATGTCTTGATGGAAGGCTTGCGGTCCCCCACTTTTGAAGCGTTGGGAGGTAGCAAAGTACGCCAAGAATACGATGCTATGATTTTCGTCACTACGCGAGGCACCAATTTTGAGAGTGCTTACAGAGATTGTCTGAATATCGCTGGTGAAGTTTTCGATGAATTGTACACCACTACAGGACTCAAGGGTACTACCGATAGCATCATCTCGTATGAAGCAGAGTTGGATGTGAAATTGGACGCGGGAGATACCGTGTGTACGCACAGATTACGAATGGGCTACATGAGATTGATTGATATGCGACACCGCTAAGTCCTCCATTACCTTTAAGTGTCGCCCGAAGCGTGGTGGAATCATTAGGAGCGTTAGGAATGGCAGATGACTTCTTGAACCGCTATGTCGGAATTGCGAGAGAAGCGACCTACGGCACAGACCCCGGTTCAGGCTACATTTACGGAGAGGTGGACGATGAGTCCCTTCAACACCGATTCGACCTTATGGTCAGAGAGGATATGAGTCGTCCAATTGCCTCCAAAGCAGTTACCGGAAAGGAGTATTCTGAGGGCGATATCAGCATGGCCGTTCAAGTGGATGACTTCGTAGGAAATCTATTCTATTCGTTCTTTCCGGTTGATACTCAGACCACAGATGGCAGTTATGAGATTCATACACTGGACGAGCCCGTTGCTACAACCGCTGAGTGGCCTTCATGGACCATTCAAGTCGGGAGAGAGGAAAAAATGCACACATACACAGGTATGGCAGCAGACAGCCTCAATATTAGTGCCAATGTCGGAGAATATGTGATGCTCTCAGTCGGTTTCGTTGGAAAGGCAGAAGGCTCCACGGGTGCCCTGCTTACTCCTACATTTGACGGTGACGCTCTTGACGCACTGTATTTCTCTGATGGAGAAGTGCAATTTTCGTCCGGGTCCTCTTTGGGTGGTGCTTCTGCTACGGTAAAGTCAATCTCCCTAGACATTGGACTTAATCGAGATACCGACAATTCCTATGCTCTTGGTAGTAGCACTTGTGTCCGAATGCCACCAGCACAGAGGCGCGAGATAACAGGCTCCATTGAATTCAACGAGGTTATCTACGGTTCAGGCGGTCCAGCCAACGAGCCGACCTATGATGACTTAATTGCCGCAGACGGTGATGATGTTACAGATGGTACCAATGGCGCTCTAATACTTAAATTTCAGTCACAGGCAGACTCCGATGAGTACATCCTATTGAAGTGCTTCCATGTTTTCTATGAGGCACCTACCGCCAATGTGAGTGGTCGGGACACTAACACCATGTCTTGTTCCTTCACTGCACTATACGATGCGGGGACTGCCGACAAGGCTATGCAGGTAACGCTCAAAGGTACCGCACTTTCCGCTACAGCGTATAGCGCAGGTCTATGAGGTTAGGATATGGCACACACGATAGTTGACCCAGCCAAGTTAACAGTCACCGAAGTTTCCACCGATTTAGCAGGAATGGATGCAGCAGTCCAAACATCACTACGCACACTTGCAGCAGGGGATAAAATAATCGAAATCATCTATGAACGGCAGAAAGATTCAAACGACATAGTGGTTAATATCATTTGGGAAGACCAATAGGCAGAGTGAGAGAATGAGCGAAGACACCTTTGAAGACGAGCATGGAGTTTGGGAGATACGCAGAGAGGCAGGGAGAACGACTATGGTTCTCATCCGTCCAGCGGCACCCAAAGCACCAGCGAAGAAGAAGGGAGCGAAGAAGAAGGGGGCCAAAAAGAGTGCCAGTAAGGAAGACTGAAATCGAATTGGATGATGGCTCAAAAGTCCTTGTCCGGCAAGCGTCGGGCCGAGAGAAAATAGCCATCGAAACTCGACAGGCCCGAGTGTTTCGTAATTTTCGACATTATGGGGACCCTACCGACTGGACCCCTGAACAGAATGAGGAATTCGCGGCAGCAGTGGATGAATCAGGAGCAGGGGTTGATGCTCAAGTGGAAGCGTGGCTTCCTAACTGCATACTAACTGAGGGCTTCGATATAGATTCATTGACGAGTGTTGAGATGTATGAAATTCTAAGGTGGATTCGTGGCGACGAAGACCCGGAGGGTGCCATCCCTTTGGAACATTCTTCCGAGTAGCGCCTTCACTCTGTATGTCGTTCAAAGGAACGACGCCCGCTGATTTCTATGACCGGTATAACTGTGAAGGGGGTCAATGGAATTTAGAGATGGATTTATTGGTGGCCGCAGAAATCGCAGACCGCGTAAATGAACAGACAGACAATGTGACCAAAGCAGACAAAGCGAAGGGTGCTGTGGCTCGTCGTAGCCAGCGTAAAGGACAGAGGCAACAATTATCAAACAATAAGGGATTCTTTGAGGCATTGAGAGATAGCGGGGTACCCATCAGAGGTGCTAAGAGTGGAGAGGAAAATGGATGATTGACCTTTTCTTTCTCGATTTAACACCCCTCATTCTTGTTTCTTGTGCGGTAGCCATGATTGTGCTACGCGCAGGAGCCTCGATGGTTTTCTTCGACATTGTAGGTACTTTCCAAGCAGGCAGACTGATTAAGGACTCTGCGGCCGCTATGACTGCCTTTGAGGGACTAATGCTCGACGGCCTGAGTAATGTCGAAGACGCAGTGATGGAGGTTTTCAGACCTCTTGATGAGTTACGAAACGCAACAATGCCAATTGCCGAGGATGTGGAATTGGCTAGGATTGAGTTTGAGAAGTTCGTGAGGGACGCAAATCAAGCGGCGTTAGGTCAAGAGATAACAGAGATAGGAAATGCGTTTGGCTATACAGCGGAGCAGTCCTTCCAAGCGGGAGCCCGTATGGCACAGTTGGCTTCTGTAATGGGAGAGGCAGCACTACCAGCGGCAGTGAAGACCAGCCTCGCCTTCGGTCTTATCGGTGAAATGGAGGCCCGCGAGGCACAAGAGAAGATGATTTCCCTAATGCAACAGACCCAATTCGTTTTCAACGAGGTTACACGAGAGGAATATGCCTTGATGAGCGCACAAGAACAGCGCATCCATGTTACTAAGGAAATGTCGAATGCAATCAACGCTCTCAACAGTATAGAGGATAACAGCGCCGCCATTATGCCTCAGATAGTATCAGCCATGAATGAATTCGCGGGAGCCGCTACACTCGCTGGGGACTCAATTGAATTCATGGCTGCTATGTCTGCTATGCTGATTGAGAGAGGGGTTACTGCACAGAAGGCTGGAACCTCTCTGAGAATGGCCTATGCTCGATTGGGTGCCAACATCAACGGGGCCGCAGAGGCAGTGGAAGCATACGGAGTACAGGTCAAAGATTCAGAGGGCAATATGCGTGGGTTGGAAACAATTCTGAATGAGTTAGCCCCTGTGTATCAAGGTTTGGCGGAAGGTCAACGGATGGCACTTGCACAGGCTATTGCCGGTAACAGGCACTACGCCCGTTTCGTCTTCCTCATGGAAGACCTAACCCGAGTAAATCAGTTGGCAACAGAAGGTTACATACAATCAAAACCGGTGATGGACGAAGCAGGAAACGCAATCGAATATCTTGCAGACCGTATGGCGACCCAACACCACCAATTACAGGTTGCACGAGCAGAATTGGATAAGTGGCAGGGTGCCCTCGGTGAAGGTTTCATTCCTGCTACCACCTTAGCCACAGAAAGACAAGCAGACTTCTACAAACAGGTTGTCCTCACAACAAACGCCATGACTGAGGCATACCCTCTATTGGGAGATATTGCCGGCCGATTAATGGCTATGCAACAAATTGCAGAAACAATGTACGCCCCATTCCTGTCTGCGTTACTCAATATCAAGCAATTGCAGGTTGCTCTGATGACTTTCCATGCCATTCAGAGAGCGGTTTCGGGAGAGCGTATTGCGTACTTCGATAACGAGGCGAGAGGGTATGGGATGATGACGAACAACCAATATTCTCTCAATAGACTCGTGGGGCTATACAATGAAGGACTGTGGAATACCGTCGAATTGAAACTTGCGGCCATTCGTGTTGAACAGCAATTGAGCGCAGACAACGCCAAACGACTACACACAGAATGGGTGGCACTTAAGGCACGGCGCGACAAGGTAATTGAGATGATAATGCTTGGCAAGAAGGATGTTGAAAACGCTCAAAATGCTGTTTGGATGGAGCAACGGAGGCTTGCCCTTGTTCAGAGAAGGAAATCGGTGGAAGCACAGGCAATAGCAAGGGACGCGCTAACGGACCCTGCCGCACGAGCAAAAGCGACCAGCAGATACACCAGCGCCATGCACAGACTCAATGCAGCCGAAGCGGAACACACTCGGCTTAAGCACCTCAATATCGCTGCGATTGACAAACAGATGAATTCAACGAACAAACTCTATATGGCTGAATCGGCGAGAATGAAAAATCTCACCGGGACACATAGAGTTATCCATCAGACAGGGGGCGCTATGCACTACTATGACGACTCTATGGATAATGCTACCCAATCCACCGGAGAAATGAATTGGCAATTATCAGGACTTCAAACGAGTTTGATGCAAGCCAGCATGGGGGCTATGGCGGCAACAGGTGTGATTTCTTTATTGGGAGATGTACTATGGAAAGGTGGTGACGGGGCGCAGGCCGCTCGTATTCAGATGATAAGCATGGCACTTGCAGGTGGTATAATGATGGTTCAAATGACTCAGGCTATGACTTCTATGGGTGGGGCTGCTATTCAGGCAGGAAATCTTGCGAAAGCCAACAATGCGGCCGCAGTTAGTTTCAATCATTTGGCACAGCGAGCGGCAGCAGCCTCGGGTGCTGTAACAGGAGCGAGTGCAGGTATAGCCTCCACTATGGGAAGGGTCCTTTGGTGGACGGCTGGTATTATCGCTGCTTCGTGGGCACTTGAGAAAATTGGTGGGTGGCTTGGGCTTTGGAAAGATGAGGCGACTCATACACAAAATTATGACTATGAGTGGTTCAACAATAACCAAAACCAACAGAACTATTTTGATACTACCTCTATAACTGATTGGTCGGATGCGTTAGACACCGCGAAGGAGGAAATGTACGAATTTGGGAATGCTCGTGAGGAATTATTCTTCGGGTTCAAGGCAGGTAGTGTTTCAGGGGCACTAATCAAGCAGATAGAGCAGAAGGGAATTGAGAATTTCGTAGCAAATACGGAGGTAATCCAAACCAATAACTTCAATGGTCTAACCACCGACCAAGTAGCGAATGTAATTTTGGATGCCATCGAATCAGAAGGGAGAGAAAGAGGGATTGTGTTCTGAATGGTTCGTACGGTGAACAGCAAGTACGGCTTTTGGCTGGCAGGATATTACGATGACTTCTCGGGAGCGAGAGGCATACCCTCTGATACAAACCAGCCATCGGCAACCGATAGTTTCTCTCACCACAAGTCCCACTTTGGAAATCCCATGAATGGGGAGGCAACCCTCAGTCCCCGTTATCGTTGGTCCTATGTTGAGAGGGCCAAAGCCAATAATTACGATGCCGACCTCATAGGTTCGGATGATGCAGAGCAACGCCTATCCAATACGGGCTCGTTTAATTGGTTGGGGTGCGACACTATTAGACAGAATCCGAGTGATTGGGAGGGAAAGGCCCAGTTACAATATCCCGACGGTCACATTGGTAATAAGTACCGCTACAACAACGCAGCAGGAGCCTCATATCTAATTCTAGTTAACGGACACGATACCCTCGGTCGGTATATCATTCCCCTCGGTGAAAATGATGCCACCTTTGGTCGTACTATCAATAAAAACTTCACCGTCACAAACTACGAGAATAAAAACGCTGGTGGAAAGGATATTACGCAGAGCGGGGACTTCATTCAGAGAGCGCACTTAGCGGGAGTTTGGATGGGTGAAATGACCGAGTTTGACCATAAGGACGGAGGAACAATAGAGAGTCCCCGTGTAGTTTTTCAACCGGTCCGTTCCCCTTCGGGAAAACCCATTCTATGCGTTCAGTCCTTCCATGATGACCCAACGGCTCACGGTACCAAATCGGCCATCATTTACGACAATTCGATAAATTCAGTTAAGGATGGCGACATTTTCACCGTGCGTTTTGCCATTCGTTCATTTAATGGGGCGTCCTCCAACAATGGAAAGGTTCCCCCTATGGTGAAACTCAGTTTGGGGTATGATTCGGGACCCTCAAGTACGACTCTCGATAATGGACTCACAGGTACCCCCGAAATTGTGTGGTCAATGAATTTCGATACGGGTAACGGCTTGAAGGGTACTTCGTATGATTACTACGGTGCCCTTTACGACAATAGTACGACCCCTGCTTCGTACACAGAGTACGATGCGTGGATTGACCTTGATTTCGTGATGGACTACACTACGGGAAAATTTAAGGTGTATCACGATGGAACCGAGATTACTGCCACCAATGATTCAGCCGGTGCATATAGTAGTGGTTACAGTATGGCTAGTGGGGCTGGGGTAAGTGCAGAGGATATGTACGGTTGGGATATGCAAGCATACCCTGTAACGGGACATGATTATGCCTCTATCACCTTGATGATGGATAGAGCGGCGCTTTACCGACCTCTAACTGACCATCCGGCAGGAGATGACCTTCCTCAAGTAAGCGATATGAGAATGAAAAGTCCAGTGAACGGTTTTTCCTCTCTATCTCTAACCATGACTGATGACCCCGGGTTAACCGGAAGTAAAATCGGAGAAGTAGCGGCCGATTATACCACACAGTTAACCACCCTCTTTTCTGATAACATGATACGAGATTGGTTACTTCTAGTATTCACAAATCCAACAAGAGGATATGGAGAAGCGACCAATCGTATAGACAGACCTACATGGAAAGGTGTCTGCGAAAAACTCTCCATTACACAACACAGGAGAAGCAGAATGTTGGTAATAAGAGCCAACGATATGCTCTCTATCATGGATAGGCAAGTTCCTCTTTGGGAGGTGGGTCAAGGAGGATTGAATAACTCCGAGAGTAATACCCCCTATTGGCTCTATGACGCACAAGGATTCAACACGCTCATGTACTTAGGTACTACACCACTACGCAATCTCAAACCTACACTTGGTTTCGATGTTGACGATAACTACTTGGAGAGGATAGACCAAAGAACCCAATTAACAGCCGGAAACCCTATTCAAATGTACAACAACGAAAATACCGATTTCGGGCCTAACTCTATTGAGAAGCAGTATGAGGGTGTGGGGATAATAGGATTCGGACAAGAGGACACTACCATTGATTCAGTTACAGCGATTTATTCCTATGTTGATTTGAGAGGTAATCCGGGTTTCACCACTTCTTCGGTAGTTACCATCCTTAATTCTGAAACTGCGGGAGGCGTGGCTGTGCCTGCGAATAATATTGTGGATAAGAGTCCCGTCCAAGTTACGACCCTCTCAAATGGAAATCAGAGGCTACATTTCGCAACAGCCGACCTTCCATTTACACCTGATGCAGCAAGCAAAATTGCATACGCTGGGAAATACACCAATATGCGGTTAATCGAAGAAGATTTCGACGGCACGGGAGGGTCTATTTTCACCAATGACCACTATCTGTACGGACTAAGATGGAACCGGTTGAGATTTTTGCATCCCAATATTAACGACCCCACCGATGAGAGCCACTACACATTTTATTTCGATGGGGACCCCGGATTAGTGCCGGGTGATACCTTCACAGTACCAATTGAAAGTAACGCCGATGGAGATTCATACCCCACAATTGCTGGAACACATTCTTGTATATCCATCGAGAAGGTCTTAAACTATCACTACGGATTCCCTACACTTGAGTTCTCCGGCTCCGGACCGGACACGACCTCATCTATGACTGGGGGGGACCCCGAAAACTATTGGATAGTGACGACAGACACCCCCTACCACATCAATGCAGAAACCACATTGGGGACACAGAGTTTGGGTGGCTCTGTGGCAGAAGGTTCTAACGAAATTTCGGTGGCTGATTCCTCGGATTTCCGAAGTGGGTCATATTTCGGTCAGTTATGGGTTCAGACAGCAAGTATCAATGGAGTCCCAATCATATACAAGGAGTTAGACGATGATGGGGGAGGCACCCAAAATTTGTCGGGTGTTTTCGCATTTGCAGAAGTGAATGAGGGTATGGTAATATCCCCACCTGATAACCTGTCGTTCTGCCACGGACTCGCACAAACTATTACCGGCGATTTGGATAATATCGTAGTCAAACAGGGAACAGAGATTGGGATTTATTGGGATAGGGATGCTCGTTATCTCGACCCTTATTGGACTGCTAACCCTCCCGGTATATATTCAGACCTTGAGGGGGGCAATACACAATTACTGAGAGGGACAGCACGAGTCCATGTTAGCACGGCTAGGGGCCAAATGATTCCTATTCCTTCTGCTGTTGATAAGAATATAGGACACAAGGTGGTTCATGCTCGGTGGATGCGGGACCTCCCTCTTTCTCTATGGTTCAGATATCACTTTGGAAACATCAAGAAAACACCGCTTGTTTCCTATCAAATCGCCAATGGGACTACGGTTAATTCTGCGTCAAATACCATAGAGATAAACAGTGCCACCTATACTGCATTAGCGACTGTGTACAGTGGGATTGGAGAAATCGTGGACTCTAATGGGTCAGCAGATACATTCATTTGGAAAGGAAGGGTTTCTTCCGGTGGGAATTACTACCTAATCGGGGTTGAGTATATCAGCAAGAGCCACACGGGTACTAATCCTCTAACGAGTACCTACCCCAAAATCAATATCTTGGATTTGGACGACAGTTACAAACACTTGTGGCTACTATGGTCGGATATGCGAAATAATGGGAGAGCAGACGCAGCAGGAGGATTCCGAAAAACCAAGTTTGGGTTGATGTACCCCAAAGCAGAGAATTATGATGTGGGTTTGTACTACACCGACCAAGACGAGAATATGGATGGAATTATGGATAAATTCACCGACCTAAAACTGGGAGAAGACTACGAGATGTGGGAAATTGATGCTACATTGGACCCCTCAACGGGAGGTGCATGGTCAAAACCAGCAGACTACTCTCTAATGGCACTTGTAACTTCGGTATCAAACAATGGGTCCGACAAAATGCGTCTAAACGGATTTGATTCCACAACAAATTTTACAGTCGGAAGTTATGCTCACATTTATAATTCTACGGCGATAGATGGAGTGTACAAGGTACTTGCCACTAATGCAGCATACTTGGATTTAGACACGGCCTATGTAGCCGATAGTGGAACGACAGGTGGAATTCATGTAGCACCGGCTGGCGGCTCAGAAATAGACTACCTCAGAACAGACTCAGAAAGATACCGAAATTGGGAGGATAAGGGAGGTGCATTCCTCATTCTTGACTCCGCGAAATTCTTCAATCTCAATACTACAATTAATAATGGTAAGAGCGGTCAAACTGCTGGTGGCTCCACTGACCTTGAGGATTATATCGCCACAATCGCTGGGGACCCGGTATTGATAGACTCCTATTGGAAGGAAGGACCAGCCTCCTACTTCAATGTGGGCGCCCCATACAATTCCCATCCCCATGAATCATCGTTAGTTACTAACTATACCACCCTTGTTGGTGATGCAGCAAGAGGGCGTGACTACTTATTACCCACTGATATTTCACTCTTTGACGATACAGGCTTTGCTCGTGTAACAGGTATCAAGGAGGCAACGGCAGGCTCTACTAATCCAACACTCACTGAATATTTCGCTCTTTGGAGGGGTAAGAATACGACAGAAAGAAGTGGTACCATTACGACTGCACCGACCTATGGAGGCGCCGGATTAGTTACTCTTACAGACAGCAGTGCTACTTTCCAAACCCACGGAATTAAGGCTGGAATGTACATCCAAAATACCACGAACCCAATTACTGCCACCGCTCTGAATGTGGTAGGAGCGGAATATTGGTGGAGGATTACAGCAGTAAATTCCGAAACCGAAATTGAGGTTAAATTGATGGGTTACATCTATGATGGGACCATTCTCACAATGCGTCAAATCATGGAAGAAAATCTCTATGGTGAGGCATGGGGCCTTCAATCCGTCAATTTCCTACCGACAGTGTATCGCCTATGGGCATCAACCAATGCGTACACTATTCCAGCACAGTTATACGGGGTCTTTGGTACCAGTACCACGAGTATTACTGGTGCGGCTACCAATACACCCGTTGTTAATCAGAGGATGATAAACAGGGCCATGCACAATGCTGGGGAGCGATTTCAGTATTTCAACGGTGAATTACTACAAACATCTTACGACACTATTCAGATATCAAATAGCATAGCACCTTCGTACATTCTCAGATTAATGATGCAATTAGAAGGTTTTGCACGCGACGAAAACAGCGGTACATTTTTTGATAGCGACAAGTTTCGTGCAATTTGGAACGCTGGAATTATGGAAACATGGCTACCGAAAACTAGGATTTCATGTATGTTTGATATCAACAATGTTCCCAACACTAGAAGGATGACTACCTACAATAGTACCTCGACTAACGATTCATACGGGTCTGTCTTTGACTCTCGTAGCAAGACGATTTGGTCTAGTATTCAAGGCATAGAACGCGCATCGGGAATTGGGACCACCAATAGTTACAACACCTCGTTTTCCTACTTGATGGGTAGGGATGGGAGATTTGAATACCGTCCCAAGTACAATAGCGGACACGACCTATCCCGTGATAACCTAATGGTCAGCGATTTGAAGACAGATGTTACCAATAGAATTACCCATGTTCGTGTGTACTATCGTAACGGACAGGCGTTTGTTGACTATCCCAACCCTGATATGACCGATACTACACGATGGAAGGTAATAGAATTGAACGATATTTTCTCTGATGAAGAAGCCCTATCCATAGCAAAAAAGGAGTACACCGCTCTGAAAAACTCACGACTTTCCATTACGGCAGAGCCTATCAAAGACACGACCACAGACGACAAGATGTTATCACACGGTAAATTTGGGTACATAGCGGACCCGCAACGAGCCATGCAGGGGTACAACGACAACGCAAATGGCTACCAAGCGAAATATTGGAGCATTCTTGGTACAGGAGGGGTACTATTCCCCGGAATGATTAACGGTATGGATGGGAATATGTACACCGCTACCACAGGAGAGGATGGGAACCCCGACATATATCAGAGATGGGGGAAAAGCGGCTCCATAGATTCATCCTCTGCGAACATTGATTGGGACGAGAATTACTATTGGTACGGGTCAAACAGTGTGAATTACGCCGTCCAATTAGTCCATGTACCCGCCAAGTGTCCTGCTGTTAGTGATACAACGGGGGAGGAAATGCGAGTCGGTGTATGGTTGAAGATAGGACAGACCGGGACCGATATAGACAACGCAGAATTCACCATCGGTTTTCTTGATTATTCGTACACTACCACCTCATCCGCTAAAGGTGGGGGGGCTCCCACTCTTGATGTTGATAATAGAGAAGGGATGACGACGAAGGATGTCAAGGATAGCGGTTTTTATGAATTGGAGGTACCAGCCTCCTATTCATCCACCCTAAATTCGGCAGGTGCCTCCTTCGTTGTGTCTTTCAATGCAGAATATTGCCGTGCGTTATTGCGACACAGATGCGGGGACCCGGCTGGCGCTTCCGTTTTACTCAACGCTCACGATGTTTTTGGAGTAACCACATTTGGTAGTCATAATACAGCCAGTATTTTTCCACTGGGACTCCGTTCGTATGCTGAAATGTCCTCTTATGCAGATGATAGGACCGAATGGTATGCTCCACGAATCTATGTAGCCCCTGATTATTCGTATATCCCGGGAACCTATGTGAAATACACCGATGCTGGACTAAATCTCTCAAATGAAACGATGGTGATTACACAGGTCAATTGGTCGGTGAACGAAAGAAATACTGAGAGTGTAGCATTACGGATGGAAAGAGATGAGTCTTTGGGAGCAGGTGGAATCATTTCCTATCTATTCCCGACTATCAGTATTGGAAGACAGGGCCCTACAATTTATGGTAGTTCTGAAACCGGCTCTGCAACCAATATCATGGGTTCGTGGGCCAACAGCCAAACACAACAGGTTGCCTACCAACCGTCTTCTGCGTATGGCTTTGGTGTTACAGGACAGGACCCCTCACCACAAATCCCGACAGGTGGGAGTAGTCAAGCCACCCCACATGGAGGCGGAACGAATATCAGTAGTGATTTTACTAGCAACAGACTTTCTGATTCATTGATGAATCGAGTCAAGGAGAAAATGGCACTCAACGATATGACTATCGAAGGTGGTTTTGGCATCTTGGGACAGAAGAAGCCTAGTGCAGCCCCCTCTCTAATGCGTGGAGCATCAACAAGTTCCAATGTGGATATTCGACCCTCCGGGGGCGCAGCGTTCTCTGCGGGTAACGGCTTAGTTTTGCCCGTGGGGGGAACGACAGGAGAGGCTTTCACGGACACCAGTTCTGTTTCATCTAAGGTGTCCGGCAGAATCACAATACCGAAGGATGTTACCACAAACGAAATATCACTGTCTTCAACCCTTACACTCAATGGAGCCAGCGGCGGTACCGGGAAAGGTATTATCAGGGCGAAGGTAACTTGCCTCAACAATAATAAATCAGTGAGTGCTTTCTGTCCCATAGACGCACCAACCGCTCGTGTTACTACAGAAATACTCCCCCTCACTAATCTTGAAGGCGTGGAAACGCCGGGGAATATTCTCCAAATTGATGTTTTCAGAGAAGCGGGCTTTGGGGGCGATACTTCCCCTAACGCTATCGTCATCAGCGATTTGAACATAAATTTGCGACGAGGTGCCGTATCTTCTTCTTCACCGACCGACAGTTTCAAGCCTCAGACTTCATAGAGATTACGGAGAGCGAGAATTTCTTTCGCCCTCTTTCTTCCTATCCCATTAATTTCCATCAGCGATTTTTGCGTAGTTCTATGTGCAAGAATCTTTGGGATGCTACCAAATTTCTCCAAGAGGGCTTCGGCAGTGCTTGGACTAATACCTTGAAGACTGGCAAGTACCGCTACTCGTGGGTCTAATTCGCCCATCGGTATTATGCCGGCTGTTTTTTCACCCTCTTTGGCGATACCGAGTATGTTCATCTGCGTGTGATTAGTTACCAACCAATCAACGAATTCGTCCATTGATTTCACTTCCATGTAGCGTATCTTAGGGAAACGCTGATAGAAAGTGTGTTTGAAATGTCGAATAACGCCCTCCATTCTGTCGCGCTCTCGCGCTATCGCATGGGGGTCGTGACGCCCCTTGATGTAGGGCTTGAGGACTGTCCCATACACCACCAGCATGGGGTTGTCGAAACTCTCTTGAAGGTCAACCAATTGTGAAATAATAGTGCGCGTTCTTCCGAAGCCCATGATGGAGCGATAGAGGTCGTTGATTTCCTTCGCTTCGACCCCACAATCTCCGATGATGTAATCGCCGACTGATAATCTCTTGACTGTGGCGTCTTCGCCTAGCCTTCTCTTGACCCTCTCAATGACCTTATCGTTCTCTCGGTCGTCAATGACTAGCATACAGAATTAGATTCACTGAGTGGGTATTTGAAGCGTTCACAACAAACACTCACTATCACCACAACACCCAGCGACTTTCTGCATACAATTGGTGCAGGTGAGGGAACCATGTAATTCCACGAGCGAATTCACACTCGCGCAATAGGGACATACGGAGTCGGGCATCAGTTCATGCCCCCACAGTACCAACAGGAGCCGTCACAGTACCCCTTAGAGATGTACCACTGGGGGGAGGGGGCGTGGTCGTAATGATTCACGATATGCCGTACTTGTTGGAATGTTACAGAAGGGAGATAATCTCGCCAACCAAGAGTACCGATGTATTCAGCAATTTGCTGTGTGATTTGTTCTCGATTCTCCCTGCTTACAGAATCGAGAGGGGAAAACAACCGTAGGTGTTCAGAGAGGTGTTGTACGAGAGCGACGCGGATTTCGTGACGAGGGTTGCTTGCCTTTGCGGCCCTCTCAAGGCATGAAGGGAGAGGGACACTCAATGCCTCCCCGACCTTGAGGTCCTTAACAGGCGAAAATACAGGTTCGGCTGCTGGGTTGTCCGCTATCCATCTCACAATATTCAATCCTCCACGGACTTTTTCACCTCTGAATGGGTCACGGTAAAGCAGCGTTTTAGAAGGCAGCCGTGGAATTTCATAACCCACAAAATCAGCCATGAATGACTCCACATCTATGTTCACAGCCCACCGTCCGCGGGTCGGATTAAAGGTGTCGGGAATTCTAGTTAACTTCTGAGGGTGTCCTACACCGTCAAGGGTAGGCAGGTCACGGGCCATCCTTCTCTGATAGCGGTCTATGTGCTTGGCTATGGCTAACCCCATGACTGCCTCACTGAATAATTCATGCACATGAAATCCTCTCCCGGTAGCCACCACTCTGATATCACCACTTAGGCGGGAAATCAGCGTGTGTACATCCCTTCTGACTACATCCATTCCCTTGTCTTCTGTGGTATCAAAATCCCACCAAGCGCGGTCAATAACCACTGACTCAGGGTCGGTCTTCCATGTCCTTTCGGGGTGCATTCGATTGAAGCAGTAAAGGGATGTGTAACACGACGCCTTACCATTCAAGGTCTGAATATACGAGTCAAAATCTTCACGGTTGTTACACAATTGACGACGCAAGCCTATTTCACGGGGGAAACCGAGCAGAGTCATGGTATCACTCCGCTGCTTCTTGACGGTGCCCACATACGCGACACTGTGCAACGGTCACTTCTTGATTGAGTCCATCCACTTGACCCGTTACCCTTCGCATTTTTTCATGGTTGGCCCAATCCTCGCCACCACATTCAGCACAAACGACTACCTTCATTGAAACATCTCCGGTCCTAGTCCTGTCAATTCTGCCTCACAAGAAGCCGAAAAATCGCACCATTGAGGACAGAAATAGTCATTCCAATTCATCTCCCACTCTTGGGAAACTAACGAGGCGATAGTGGTTGATAATGATTTCTCCAAAGCATTTATTGACCGGATAGATACGGGCTCCATTATCGCTAATCCTGTGCCTTCACCGAGCCAAATTTGCTTCCCTCTCTTGGTACCCTCCAACAACAGTTTATCAGTGGTGCCGGAAGCATTGATTTCGTAGTCAGGTGTAATGTACAAGAAATGTGTGACCTCACCATACCCCAATTTCGATAGCATCCGTAAATAGAAGGCCAATTCTTTGCGTGTCCGACTGAGTTTTCCCATGTTCATATTTCCTGTCTTCAATTCCACGAGTATTAATCCACCATTGGGGTGACGCAGAATTCCGTCTATCATCCCCACCCACACTATTTCAATCATGTCGTGGCCTTCATCGTCGTTGGGAATAGCCCATAACTCGTGAACCTCATGCTTGACTTCTGATTCGACCACATCAAGACCGTCAAAGTGGTCAGCAATTTGGTGAATTAAGGATAACAGAGAGTCAATAGAAGGGTCATCCTCAACCCCTTCGTCCTTAGCAGCATCCATTATGACCTCGGGACCTTTCAACAATCCCTCAGAAAATACCTCGTGAATCGCAGTGCCTCGTAACATAGCCTCTGTTGCAGGGGGTCGTGGAAGACCACTCACATATCGCCACCAAAACTGACGGGGACAAAGCATCATGGTCATAAACGATGATTTACTGACCCTCAATATCCCTTCACCGGGGATGTATGAGGATTTCTCCGACTGTTGTTCATTCGCTTTCATCTATACCACCCTCAGTAGAGGGGGTAAATGACCGCGGCATGGCCTTACGCACCTTGTCCCAGCCCTGTTCGGCGACTTCTTCTCCGATTAGATGGCTCGGTACAATTCTCCCCCGAAGTAGTCCGTGTTCCATCCCCTCTTTCTCACGATTAAAGGAGGTGTACCACCACACTTCGGAGGGGTCGTGAAGACCCAAAGCGGCAGACAAAACGCCAATGTCTTCACTCATAACCAGCACACGCATAATCTTCAATCCCCTCTCCGTTTAATCAACCTATTCCTCTTGGTCTTGACCTACATACGAGCCAAAGTCCTCAATAGTGGGCTGTCCGGTATCGAAATCATATCCACACGCAGGACAGGTATTGCCTTCTGTTGGCAAATTCTTGAGTTTTGGTCGGAGTATTAAATCTCCATCATCACACGCAGGACAGGTGATTTCTTCGACCAAATCAAGGTCTTGCATCAACGAGAAAATCAGGGTGTTTTGTCGGTTTATCTGATTCATCATGTGTGAGATAGCCTCCATAGCCTGCCTTCGGAAGTCCATCATCTCGGCATACATTTGCCTAATGGCCGGGGGCTGTTCAAAGGGCTCCGTCATAATGTGTCCTCGCTGCGTCTGCTTATAACCCTGCCTATAACCAAACTGAGCCGCCAATCCCGTTCAAAGCATTCTCAATGGGTTGAATTGACCACCCTACCATTTCGTAATAGGGAGCGATTTTCTTCACGATAAATCGCTCTGCGAGTATGCGATATCCGATTTGGTCAATTCCCTTAATCTCAGTGGGGGAATCAAACGCGATATAACGGCCCTTGTCGTTGATGGTGGAAAGAAAGTATGAGCCACTTCGGTACCCCTTGCCGAGATATTCGTTTGCCCATGAGGCCCCAGCGTTAGTGCCTGATAGTACCTTGTACTTGTCGAGGTCACGCTTCAATTGCGCCTTGATACACAGGTCTTCGGCGTCTATGTCGCCATTGATGACCGACTCCACCAACAGAGAGATTTCTTCGGTCGTTTTTTCCTCATCCTCACCCATCAATACTGACTCTATCACTTTTTTCATCACACTTTTCATAATCTCGGGCATTCGACTCTGTTTCAATTCTATTCCCTTGATGTAAAGGTGAGGCTCCGGCCAATCCACAGCGGCGGCATAGCGGTTCTTCTCCTTCAACAATAACCGACTACACCACTTCTCAAATTGAACCTCGATTGGGAAAAGATGCTCGTTGATTTTCTTCACTAGAGCATGACCCTGTTCGGTCGAGTCAATTCGACAGAAACAAGAATCCGTGTGTCCGTAAATGACCTCGGAACCTTCTGCCTCTGATATCTCCTTCAAAGAATTCAGCGTTTGTCTGCTAGTATAGGTGATAGCAGCGGCTACCTCGGGGTGATAGAGCGCGTACTTTGCATCCCCCGCTATGCCGTACATGGAAGCGACCAATGATTTACAGGCGTACTGTAAGGTGTCCCATTTGACCGCGTTTTCCGGGTCTGTTTTCATCTTCTCCTTGTAATGATTGCGAAGGAGGGTCATTCCGTCCATTTGTCGCACAAGAAGACCCTTGTTTTCTTGAGAAAAACAGGTTCCGTTTCCACAGTCTTCACCGTCAGGGTCGAGAGTAGTCCAGCAGATGTTGTAGCGGGAGGCGTTGCTGTGGTACATGGCCTTGATATCAAGAATCCCTATACCTTCATGCACACCCACGATTGGTTCCATTACCTCGGCCCCATCGTACTCCACCTTATCGAATTGTGGCCTAGTGGGAATGCGAAGGTCGAAGTGTTTATCCCGTAGGCATAGGATGGTGAAGACCTTCGTTACGAATGGGGCGGCTCGGAAGTCACATTGAACAAGGTGCTGTATAGCCAAGAGGTAATCAATGGCATTTACGAGAGAATCGAGGCGTGGCAAAAGCATGGTGTCCTGTATGCAATAACTCAGATAGAGGGGAAAATCGGTGTAGTAGGTATCGTGTCCGTCCTCCAATTCGACCTTACTATCTCCTAAGCAGTGCTTCGCTACATCCCCAAGCCCATACCCTGCCAATTTCCCATTTTTCAATTCCCATAATTTTGAGAAGGCAAGCATGAGGTCAATACAAAGGCGCCCGACGATTGGTTGGTCCCAATCTCCGTAATCGTAACGGAGGCGTCGCACAGGGGAGAGGTGCGTTGCATTGAGGTCGTTAACCCTGCATCGTTCGATGATGGTTTTCACATCAGCCTGCGTCACATACCAGCCGGTGATAATGTCGGGGTCCTGTGCCTTCATCTCATTTACGAAGGAAATCAGCATCTCCTTTTCTGTGTCGAAAAACTGCGTCTGTTGTCCGTCAATTTCTTGAGTCCCTGCCTCGTAGTCCTCATGCACAGCCCACACCAATTGGGCACCAGTGTAATTATCGTGAACCGAGATAATACGCATGGAATTTGTGTCGGGGTGCCATTCACAATCCATGTACCAAATCCTATGGTCGTAGTTACCAATGGTATGTCCGGTGTCTATGAAGCGGTCGGCCAAGACCCTGTTGACGAAGGGAATATTGGCCTCCCATGTGGGCCCTATCTTGGCGATTTGTCCGATGTGGTATGGTTGGCTCGTAATGACCTTCGTTAATGGCTCCCCATATAGGCCGGTGTAACCGCGTTCAGTCTTCAAGACCTCGTAGTCCTTCTTCGGACCGTAATGGTACTTCTTTAGTCCCTCTCCTTCAAAGAGGAAATCGCTCTCTCCTATATCGGGGACGAAACAGTAAGGAAAATAGGCGTTGATTGATAGCGTTTGGCGCTCACGATTTTCGTCGCGGTATCTAACCAATACTTCTCGGCCACGGCCGCGCTCGACAATCATCTTCTCACGACTTGCTGAATCGGCCGCGTGGTCGAGTAGGTATGTCGTGCTTTCGTAGCCAATTGTGAATGCTCATGGCGCTAACGCCGTTCTCATCCCCTATGTCTTGGCATGAGCGGTGATTCTCGATGTATTCAGTTACCAAGTAGTCCTTCTTGCGATAGGGGGGTGTAGGTGGCTTGAGTCGTATGAGAATGTCGGCGTAAATAGTGCCTCCGTCGTCATCTCTCCAAGAGAACCGGGTCTTGCCGAAGCGTGGGACCTCCAAGTCCAATTTCCAGCCTCCGCTCGTCCGTGTGATATCGGGGTCCATCGAAATGTGCTTCGTCTTCTCAGTACGCATCAATAACCCCCGCTTGGTAAATGAAGTCCTGTTCCCCATGAGTTATAAGCATGGCTATACCTTGATTGAAACTTCGGAAATCCAAGAAATTCAGAAACAGATTACCGTTGAGGTGTTGTAGCGCGTAGTTTAATCCACCGTGGAAAGTGGCCTCAAATGTACCATCATTGAGGGGGATATCGTTACTAAGGACGGTGGTTGTGGACCCTTTCAAATCCTCTCCCACAGTTACGGACAGAACCCGGTCCTTTAGGGTGAAGGTGAAGGTGTTGCTTTTCTGAGAATTCATGTTCACACACCGGAGGGCTTCAAATAATTCGACAGCATCAATCCGGGTACTGAGCATGGGTGTTACCAGCGTACCGTCCCGCATGGTGTAAAACGCCGAATTAGAATCTATCGAGGCAGCCCGCTCCATTGAACGCCTCTCCCATTCACCGAGGCTGTGGGGACTATGTGGGAACGCTTTGGCATTTTCACTCGCTAGAAGCGTCGTCTGCTTGTTGCCGGATTTCAGTCGTAGTTTTCCGTTAAAAAAACTGAGAGTGAGTAACCCGCCGTGAAATTTCAGCGCCCCTTTGATTCGCTCAATGTCGGGAATCGGTATAGCGCACCCTGTTTCAGACTCACCATCACAGGAGAAGCGAGATAGAGAGGTCACACCGTCCTTGACGAGAGAGGTCACGCTTGCAGTGCCCTGTCCGTCCCCGCGTAGCATACAGGCTACGACTTGTGGATTGGTTGAACCAGCCACGGTCTGCTTGCGCTGTGTCTTCTCCAAGAGTCCTTGTAATGCAGAGGTCTGAATCTTCATCGTGTGTCCCTCCACCGTACTGCCTCAAACAGCATACAAATGTGCTTATCCATGATTTCGTTATCTTCACTATCGAAGGACCCGTGTTCTTTTACAATCCTTTGGAGAGTGAACCACTCTCGACCCCAATGCCACCACTTCTCGTAGTACCGTTGAAGTTCTTCACCGTTAAATCCTATGTATGTTTGGAGAATTGAACCTAAGAAGGTAATATCGTCGTAAGCGCCTCCCCACTCCTTGTTGTACTCGACCCACTGTAACCAATCAGAGCCAAACTTCTCAGGCTCAGAATCAGGGGTAGCCCTACCCTCTCTTGGAGGGCTGAATCTCGGGATATCCTGAGTCATAGTGTATCACCCGGAGAAGGGAAGCCTGCATCACACAGGCGGTTGAAACAGAGAGAACAGTAGTTACCCGTACCGTCACCGTGGACGCCTTGATAGCAGTAATGCCGACGACAACGAGGGGTGTCGCAAACGGGAGAGTCAGCCCTCTTTCGTCCCGTCATCCTCAACCTTCTCCTTCGCCTTGTCTATCGGTCCCTTGATGACCGCCCTATTTTCGGGTTCCGGTTCCGGCTCGTCCTCGTCCCATGTTAGGAACGGGAGCCCGGCCCACTTAACCTTGCCGGCCTTCACGGATAGAATCGTATGCGTAGTCCCCAAGTGTTCCATATTCGGACCCTTCATTTCTTCGATTTCGGCCTTGATGACCCACTCACCGTCGGCGAGCGACTTATCGGTCTTCACACCGGCCGCAGGGTCGGGGTCCTTCATGTAGCGAGTTAGGAATAATTGCTGGGAGAATAACCTCATGGTACCCTTCTCCCACTCAGGGCGCTCTCCGATGGTCATTAGGACCTTCTTGCCAGTACCGTCGTTCACAAACTCCTTAATCTCCTTGAGGTGGAAGGTGAAGAAGACCTTTGGAATAGGCAGACCGTGAATACGGTTGACTGTATCGCGGAATAACTGATTGCGAATTCTCCACTCGGCTTGGTTGAATTTATCCCCGTTCTCCGGATTTACAGGATTTCTGCTTCTGTTTTGGAGAACAAAAGTCATGGCGTGTTCACACCACTTGAGGAAGGTTGACCCACCATCGAATACGACAGCGCCGTATTCATCGGGGTTCTCCTTGACCTTCTCAGCGAGAATGTTGACGAACCAATTCACCTTATCCACGAGGGCGACATAGTTTGTCGTGTTGTCCTCGTTGAAGATGGAATCGTCGGTTTCATCATAGATTGGCATTACTTGGATATTGGGGGTGTCGGGAAAGACAAAATCCACCGTGGCTTTCGCGCTGTTATCAATGTCGAAGACGACGACCTTCTTGCCAGCCTCAATCTCGGATTTGCATAGGTCCAAAGCGAGTCCGGTCTTCGCCGTGTTCTCGCGGCCGACAAGGGCCATGCGAACATCAACGGCTTGAGCGCGTGTGTTCTCAAATAACTGGCGGTAATATGCACCGTCATAAACGGGAGCGGGGGGTGCCTTCGCTGTGGAAGAAGTCCCACTGGTCTTGGTTTTACCCCAGCCCTGCGTCACTCGTCCCACCCTTCCGTATCATCGAGCGTTACATCGTCCCCATTAACCACAGGGATAACATCGTGAGCGTACCAACCATTGACGGTCAGGCGTATATCGTCCTCACGAGTACGCCATACTTGACCGAACAGCATAACCTTCGTACCGATGGCGAATTCAACCTTGTCGGCATGAAGTCCGGACACGAATACCTCCTGTGGAGGGGCTAGAGAAGTGATATCCAAATCACTGACGATTAGGACACAACCGCCTTCATCCCGTGGGTCCATGTGAATGACTTCACCAACCACGGCGATATTGCGGTCATACCAGCCATCAGTGCCTTGATTCTCGTTTAGGAAGGGTTCCAAAGCACCGAAGTTAGGTAGGAAGTCGTCACCAAGCATCTCCTGTACTACGGAGAGGGGGTCGGCACTGAATATCTCTTGCTTGGTAGCGTCAGCATTGAAGACGGACAGACCGTTACGAACAGCATAGGCAACGGCCGGGTTGCGTCCGGTCTTGAGTGCGATTGTACCAGCAACGAAGGTCGGAGGATAGAGTGCGTCCGCGTTCTTACCCTCGGCCTTGATTGAGATAAGGGAGGGAGCGTCGTTTGTACCCTCCTTTCGTCCCATGAATAGACAGGTGCGCTCGCGCTCATCCTGTGGGCGCGGCTTGCCGTACTTGAAGTTAGGGTCCCCCGAAGGATAGGTCGGGTTATTCTTATCCCATACGACATAGAAAGAGGTCAGTCCATCACTCAGAGTAACGGTGTGACGAGGTAATTCCGAAACCGAAGCCTCGTCTATTCCCTCTCCACCGTTGAAGAAGGCTCCGCTCCCGCGGCGTTGATAAGTACCGTCCCCGTTGGAATGGAATACAACGACTGAACCTTCACGAATGAGTGCGTCCTGAGCATCAACCGGTAGGCTCTCCAATTGATTCTTCATTTTGTTGTACAGAATCTTACCCCACTCCTTCGGGCGTGGTACACTGACGAACATACCCTCAAAGCGAGTCGCGCCGGAACGGGACATTTGGGCGTTCTGACGACCAATCATCTGTGCGGCTACGCGCACGGATAGGATATTACAGGCGGCCTCATCGTGTCCGGCTCGTGCCCAATCAGCGCCCTTCTCAAGAAGGATGCCAGCAGCAACCTCGGTTAGATTCTCAGGGGTAGTGTTGAGGCTCGTTGCCAAGTTAGCAATCATGTCGTCTGCCATAGTAGTCCTCCCCTCCGGGTATTTTGTCCCACTCTGCAATCGTATATAACCTAGTCGGTTACACACATCCGGACGAAATTCGCCCGCACAATATGAGGGGATATGCCCATGAAAAGGTCCCTCTCGGCTGTGATGGTGGCCTCAATGACCCGCATTTTGGAAGTGTTTTTAGCCTTAATCTGCACTGCATAATTGAACACCGCACGAATTCCATCACTGGTCGGATATGGAGATAGGAGGGCGAGGGATGCGTCGTAGTCCTTGTCCTTGAAACACAGACGGAGAAAAGTAGAGGCATCGGGAACAGACGATACGAACGAATTGATGAATGTTGTTCGCTCATGGGGGGAAGCCACAGAGTAATATTGGAGGGCGTTAATCGCATTCCGAAGGTCCCCCTCGTGCTGCTTCACTATGGCCGCGAGATGAGGGTCGGGTATCTCCACTCCCTCGCGCCCGGCGATATAGGATAATCGCTGGGTCATATCCTCGTCATTGATGGGATAGAATTCTATCAGACGACAGCGTGAAATAAGATAGTCGCTGATTTTCCCGAGGTCATTACAGGTCAGAATGAAATATCCCTGTGCGTTTTCTATCACTCCCTTCAAGGCCGCTTGGGCCGCTGGGGTCAATTGGTCTGCCTCATCCAGTAAGATAATCTGATTCTGATTACCAATGGTAGTGAGAGGAAGCAGGTCGTCTTGAACGAAGTCAATCCCGCGCTCATGCTTGGTGCTGGCATTGAAGATGTGGATAGGCCAATCGAGCGCGTCAGCGACAGCGAGAGCGTAACTCGTTTTACCCACACCCGGAGTTACGGAGTGCAGGAGGGAATGTTGTAATTCGGGGTTCATTCCATCTTCTACTTTATGCCACCACTTCTCGTACAAGTGGGGTTGACCCACAATTTCAGACAGCGAAGGTCTGTACTTCTGTGACCACACCGTCATGTGTCTATCGTCCTTTCGATGAGAATAGATTGAATCGCCTCGTATAGTGGTACCATCTCCATGTGCATTCGACTCACTGGTGGCGCAGTCGTCCCGCGGATATCAGACTCAAGTACCGTGGCTATACCCAGTGCCATTCCACGAAGAAATTCACTGGGTATTTCTTCGGCTTCGTCATAAATTTGACTGAACGGGCTATCATCCTCAAAGTCCGGGTCGGTCATTATCGCCAACCGATTTCTCGTATCGTGGATGAAGTGGAGATTATCGTCGGTCATTATGCGAGTCAGTCCCTTGTATATAGGGACATTGTTCTCCATTGAACCGGTGAGAACATTCATCATCTGATTCATCCACCTCTCATCCATGCTACAAGTACGAAGATAGCGTTAATTGAGGCTTTCCGTTACTGGCTCCATTTCCAGCCGAATTAGACTGTATTTTCCCGACGACTGGTCGGGGTGGTGCCATACCCGCAATAGGGGATATTCCCGATACCAAACCAGCCTCCCTGTTGACCATTCTCTGAACCGTCTTCTTGGAACACCGGGACCGAATACAGGCGGTACACCATGTACTGAATACCCCGGACTCAATGACTGGGTTTGGCATCATCATTTGACACCGTTTGCACGGGATTTCAGCGGGCGCATTCGGGAATAACTCTCGTCGGTATCGTGCTTGTGCCTCTTGTGCCTCTTGCGGGGTACAGAATTCATCACTCAAATAACACACTCTCCGTTCTCATCTCGTTTCAATCTCCATGTGTTACCGAGTTTGCCGCGAGCCTCATGCACTTCGACCCACGGAGATTTCGCCAAAATACCTCCGGCTTGATGGATAGTAAGGGACATGGTAGTTAGGCGTACAAGGCGCCCATTCTTGAAGCGCATATTCTCCACGATATCGTGAGTGGAACAGGGCTCATTTTCTGCAAGGTATCGCTTCATGGCTTGAAGCACATTGGAGGTCTGAATTTTGCGAGTACGATACCCCATATTCACTGCCCCTTTTCCTGAAAATCTTGGTGGGTCTTCGGCAGACGGTGTTGGCGTCGTGTAGCGAGATTGTTCACAAGGTTAGCAACATTTTTCGCGCCTGTGTCGAATCGCTTCGCGGCCACATCATCTCCTTCGGGTACCATACGCTCACGCAGGGCTTGTAACTCGATACAGTCACTAATCAGTTTCAGTATCTCGTACTCCGCGTGGGGAACGGTCTTCGCTCTCGCCATGATGTACCCTACACTCAACCGCATATAAACACGCCGGTTGCCTGATTTACACATTCCGGACGCAGTGAAGACATTGGGAATCTCCCCGGCGAAAAACTCGGATTCGACCACACCCACACTTTTCAGCCACCGCCTTCTGTTTCGGAGTCATTATCGTTGGCGAGCGGCTATAAACTACTTCATCAGAATTCTGAATCAGTTTTCTATCCACATCATACAGAAGGTGCTTCGATTTATTACCCGCTAAATTCTCGACAAATTCGGACCCAACGGAAACTATCTGTGTATTCTTGCAGAGCAACGAGGATAGACTATGTGGGGAGGGGATGGTACGGATGGACTTCTGCCTCCCAAGTATTTCAGCGACTCCTTCTTTGGTGAGTGGTCCGAATTCCAAGAGGATTTCCACGATGATTCTCCTTACCCTAGTATTGTTGGCGCTCATTGAAAAATCACTGGTGGAGTGTACCTATGAAGGGTTTTAGTCATCATCCATTGAGAGAAACATGGCTGAGTCAATGAAGTCGTGTGATGAGCCACTGCGGGTCCTCACGGTACCGATTATCGGAGGGCCGTAAATTTCAGTTAGAAACCACACAATCAAACCGATTATACCAATCGGTGCCAAACAACACAGGGATGCTATCAAAATCTCGGTTACACCCATTCGTTCACGACCTCCCTTCGTTTCTTGATTCCCTTCGGAATTGTGTCTGCCTGCTCCCTTATCTGATTAGCCACGCGAGGGTCCCTCTCAGCAATTTCACGCCAGTAATCATCTCGTGCGGTGAACGGTAATGGGATAGGTTCGCTCCCTGTTTTCTTGGGAAAGACCACCTCATCCTTCGATGCCTTAATTCCAAATGAGAGAGCGGCACGAACAAAATCAGCAGGTAATAAGTACGACTTGTTCAAAATCAGCCTCAGAAGTCCTAAATCGTCAGGTCGGTTGGCTTGCGTGAAAGAAATCAGAAGTGGAATGGGGACTTGAGAAATCTGATGAAAGACTCGTTGCCTGTCGTCCCACAGAAAAACAGACTTCAATGACTGTGTAAATTTCATTCGTTCACCAATATGTAATCCACCAAACGGCGGTACTGATGGGGCGTTAGACCCCACACTTCACGGACCACTTTCGGGGCTATCCGATACTCTCCGAGAAACCACGCGATACCAGCACTCTCAAAAAACACAGTCAATCCATCCTCCGCCATAGCCTTGAAAAGCACGGGGAAATCCTTCGCCAAGATAGGTTGAGTATAGACTCCACGCTGACGCTTGCGCCACTGCTTCATAATCCTCGCACCGCCTTCGTCATCCACGCCGCCCCGCAAGCATCCCACTCACGAAAACTACGGTGAATTTCCTCACAATAAACACACTCAAAGACCACGCGCTCCCTCCGGCCATTCCATTCCGCGGGTTCGCCTCAAACTCCAACCGCACTTGTCGTTCGCCATCATTATTCCCCCTGCATGGCTCCTGCGTCGCCATAACGCACCCTTGACTATTTTATTATTGAAATATTCAATGGCCCTCGCTTCGGAAGGGAAGAAACGAGGGGTGATTCTCGCAAGCATCCACTCGTCGTTCTCGTGGTCGTACAACCCGTTGCGAATAAGGCCGGTGACTTTCCACTCCATTAAATATCAGACTCCGTAAAATCAACATCAACCACGGGCGCCCTCAATGCGGACATTCGTAATTCAACCTCGTCCAATAACTCGGGGTGAGGTCGCAAGATTTCCACCAGCAATCTGCTCATGTCCGCCATGCGAGCCTCCTGCAATAGCAATTGACTATCAACCCCAATCTCCTTCTTCAATTGACCAATCATCCGAAGGGAAGTGTTAGCCTGACCCATGAGTTTGGTCACATCCGCGACCCACTCGGATGAAATTCCCCCTTGAGCCTGCTTCTGTTCCTCCAATTCATCCATCCAAACAGTGAGTCTGTCGAACAAGTGATAGGCCAAGTCGAGAGTGTCTATGGATTGCGTTCTCATTTCCTCAACATGACGCGCCTCCGCGGGGTCGTACTCGATGTGATTCTCGATGTGATTCATCACGGTGCCGTCGGGCCATCCATGCTTGTTCTCAAGATACACGGGACTGTATTCCTCCGCCCGCAGACCCATTTCGTACTCCTTGCGGTCCTTATGCTCACAGAAGGCGCACCCTCCGTCAAGGACCCAACGCAGAACCTCGATAGCGAAGGCATCATTCTCCGACAGCAAACGCTTCTGAATTTCGCTCTTAGACTTCATGTACCCCACCTCTTGAAGTCCTTCTTGTTGTCCTGTAATCCGATACGACAGACAACGCCTTTACGACCGCGCCGTGTTACCTCGGGCTCGTACTCAGCATAGAAATCCTGTCCCTCCAAGTTTTCAATTATCCACCGTTTCGCAGTCTGATAATCACCATTCGTTATCATGCGTGAAACCTCCTTCACCAATTGGGACTTAGCAAGGTCACGCATCCAAAATGTGCTTCTGATTAATTCAAGGTCAGCGTCCATAACTCGGCGGCGCATAGCGAGGGAATCATCGAGTAATTTTCTCAGCCTACCATCGAGTGTGATGAGTAGTGGACCACCGCCTTCGTACTCGGGCCCCATCATGTGATAACCGATGCAAAGACGGCGGAATAGGTCTGCCTCGTAAGAGCGAACCCCCGGTTGATTAATCCAGTCGGCTACCTCGTCATCGAAGATAACACCAGTGGGGGGATTTCTGACCGCCGTAGTCATCCTGTCCCTAAACCACTTCTTTATTCGGAGGCTCTTATCTGCGAGAATGACTCGTTCCTCCCTCGACATATTGGCCTGCGAATGCTGGGCCTGCTTGTACAATGCCTCCTTCTCAGGGGTCATCTCGATATCAATAATGAAAAATCGCCGGTCGAGTCCTGAGTCTAACTCAAAACGAGCAGGCTGAGTGCCAGCCCATAGAGTCGAGCGCGTAGTGTACTTCACCCACCCTGCTTTCATGGCCTTCTGTACCCTCCCGTTATCGAGAGCGGTCAGCAATTGGTTTTTCATGTCGAGGCTGTGGTCCTTCTTGGAAGCGTCGGACATTGACGAAAATTCTTCAAAGCCAAGAAAACCACCGCAGACTTCACGGATAAGCGGACGCCCCATGATATCTCCCCACTCATCAACGGACCCGAACATTCCTGCCTCTGTTATGCTGTTAGGTCCCATCATGGTGAGGTACCCCTCTCCCATGTCGGCGTTCTGACTGTGAAGAAAGCCGGTACCTTCGGCCAAGAACATGAGAATGAGGATTGATTTTCCGCTTCCCTTTGGTCCACGCAAGAGTATGTGAATGCGCGTGTCGGGTAACTGCATCATCGGTGTGTAAAACGGTGGGTTGGGGTGCCTCAAGGGACAATTGGGAATTACGAAGTCGCCGCCTTCTTCATCAACGAATGGGCTATGCGGGTCGAAGTCGCAACGCGAACATTTATTGAGGGTGTTAAACAGGTGTCCCCCCACGCTACACACGAAGATATCTATTTTATCTTGTACATCAACGAAATGACTTCTATCTGTGAATTCTAGTATCTCATCGAAGATATTCACCCGAACATACCTCCCTCTCCGCTCTCATCCCCGAAGCCGGAGGCCATAAATCTGTCGAGGGATAGGTCTTCTGCCATACCCTCCATCGTTGCGAGGCTATCTACCGCGTTGAAGAAATCGCTCTCACTATATGGCAGTCCTAGTACCACCTCTGCATAGTCCAAGAGAGCATCCATACCATCTCGGTCCAAGAATTCCTCGGGACATTGGAGAAGCACTATCCAAACCCCCCTATCATCGTTGATGCAGAAATTCTTGAAGACGCAAGACCACATCCACGCGGGCGGGGTGCATAGAATATCACCGTGTACGGGAATGCCTGCCAACGAGAGCGGTTCTTCTTCTGTATTCATGTAATCGAAGACGCACAGGCGGGACAAGTCATGGCTCGGTGAAGGGGTGAATATGCTCATAGTATCGCTGGTGAAAAATGTGGACTGGTTAACCCCACAATCATTCAGCGACAGAATAATGTCGCGTAGAATAGGATAAGAATACAGCCACACATAATTATTGGAGTTAGGGTCGGCATCGTTAATCATTGTCGGGGCGAAGTGAATCATTCTCAGAATGAAAACCCGCTCTCCTTCTTCGGACCGGCGTTGGTACAAACGCCACTCAGGGAAAAGAGGGTCCGGAAACTCATTGAATGCCGGGACAGAGAATAGTTTGGAGAATATTTTCGCTATGGGCTTTTCGTCCCCGATTAGGCCCATGCCTGCTCCGAAGGATGCGAACCCCTGCTCTCCTTGATTGAACACTATGATGTGGGTTGGCTCCGCTTCGGGTTTGCCATCAGACCACACAATCTCGGTGTCCTTGATATGCTCAATGAAGCGCGTCATATCTCGCCCTCCTTTTCGTATTTTTCGATGGCCTGACGAAGAAAATGGGGATGGTATTTCGTGGGTGTCCTAACATGAGTTTTCCCGGCCAATCTAACCACCACTTCTTCTAGGGGGTAGGTGAACCATAGTGGGTTATCTCGTACCTGCCTCCCGTCCGCACGCATAACAGGAGGACAGTCGGGGTCGGGATAGAACAGGGGACTTCGGATTAGAAACTGTACAATCTGTGATTGGGTCCATTTCTGTTTGCGTGAGGCTCCGCTCTGACTCTTTCGGTTGTTGATTATATGGGTCAATTCGCGGGCCGTCATTGGTCCCCGAGTTTGGATGTGTTTCCAAGCCATTCTGCATACTACACGACTACCCGACCCCGCTGCCATACTGTCCCCTCGCTGCAATCGCATATAACTTCATTGATTGGGTGACTCGCAGAATAATTGATTCGTGGTACTGCTCGCCTATATCCAATTTCGTCAATTTCTTCAAAGAGGTATTAGAGTCAGTTACTACTACATACCTTTGAATAAATTCACTAATTGGGAAAAGTGTGGTACTGCGAGCCTGTTTTTAAGTTGGTGGAAGGGGAGAGAACGAAATTAATTGGAGATTTCCAACCACCGTTCGTGTTCAAGACGATTTCTGTCGTTGAATTTCAGTGTTCCCGTCATCGGAGTGTGGTCGAATTCCGAATCTAATCCAAGACAGACTACCTCGGCGTCGTTCAGCGCGTTGAATGCCTTCTTCAACAAAACAACGAGCGTATCTGCGGAGATGGAAAGGAGAGAGCCGCGCACCTCCTTAGCCTCGATGGGTTGAATGATGTGGGTCGTGTGGTAATATCGCGCACAGACTACGAATTTTGTCTTGAATTCTCTAATCTCAATCTCCTTACGACCCCAAGTGAAAAGGCAGGTATCATTGTTGACGAACCTAGATGAAAGGGGGCTGGGGAGGTATTCAAGGTCAATGCCTCCTTCCGTCAGTATATCTCGGACGAGGGCACCTATTTCGTTGTAGTTTGGTAGGAGTTTGTGGTATTTTTCCACGCCTGTTACTATCCACTGGTCGTGAACATTACGCTGTGCGTTTATCGAGAGCGTGTGGTTGGAGTCGCTTATGATGGCCTCAAAGAATTCAGCGGGTAGAAACATTTCGATAATTCCCTTGAAATCAGAGAACGAATACCGCTCAGGGTGAATGACCGCGTTCGTGAATCTCCAAAGCGTTGCGATATCCAAAATATTCAGTGTGTGTTTCCCTGCTTGAATAACCACGGTAGGTTTCCACTGGTAATTCACCTTAGTATGGTCCTTTTCCCCGGACTTGGAGATACGACGAAAGGTGTCGGCATGAAGGACCTTGATATCCTTAATCGCCACACCGAAGACACGCCACGCATTCTCGTCTTTGAGGTCGTGGTCATAACCCTCGGCGTTATGCAGATGGGATAGTATGACCTTCCGTGAAATTTTCCCACCCCTATTTGTCTTCTGCATTTATAATGTTCTCTAGTAGTCACCACCGGACGCCATGAAGTCCTCTTGTTCGGGGGAGTAATCGTCCTGTGCCTCCCACGACTCATTGTTGAATCCTCGTGCATCAGACTCGATGGAAGCAGCAACCCCCTCCCACGGTGCCACCCTAACGATTAGGACGGTGCCGTGGTTAACGAGAATCCACCCTCCTTTTTCGGAGTTATCGAGAGCCTTAAATTTCGCCCTGTCTTCTTCTGATAAATTCAGCATCCCTTTTTCGACATACTCAGCCGATAAAAACTGCCTCTCCATTTCGGTGACTTGGACTTTGACCTGTCCGTTCTCGTCTGTGTGGGTCATCTCGATGGGGAAGAACACATCATAGATTGCGTCGTCCTCCATAATCACACCTTGATAATTTCCCCACAATTAGTACACAACAATTCGTCATCGGGGGTAATGGCTACACAATTGAAATCCCGAGAGCCTTCTTTCAACCACGCCTTGAAGCAGTCTGAGTGTTCCGCAATAATCGTGTTGTAAATCGTACCCATTCAGACCCTCCCATGCCACTTGTTCTCTTTGAGGTGTTTCTCCCCACGCGCCCATGTGATAAAAGCATCGTGGTCCTTCATACGGTATCTTACACGCCGACCCGTGGTGTCCTTCTCCACACCCACGGCTCCACGGAGCATATTGGAAACGCTGCCCGGCCCGTTGAGTATGCGACGGCTTCGCCGCCTCTCACAGAGGATATCACAAATTTGCTGGGCGCTTAACCATCGAGGGTTTTCAGCGAGTGCTTTGCCGATGTACACTCGTGGTGTGTATCTGCGCTTGCTGTGCTTTGCTCCGGTCATCAGAGGTCCCTCCGTGGTGCAAAGTCTGAATCCTTCTCGGGCATGGGGGCGCACTCACTATCGCAGTAGGGCTTGTCCCACTCTCCCCCGAGAAAGTGCATATCAACGGCAGTTTTCATAGCGCCGCAGGTGAGGCAAACATAGGTTCCGTGGGGGCGACCCTCCAACCATTCCTCCGAGCGATTCTTTGCGACAATCTCTTGAAAAACACCCATGACTTTCTGAACGAAAATCTCTGAGTTATCGAACATCCATCGTTCGATATCAATTTGGAGGTCGTTGGTCATCTCGATATCCTCATGGATTTCGTCTTCACAGACGGTGAGAATATCAGCGGCAGTGAAAGTCATTTTCCACAGGAGCCATTTCGATGGACTAGGTTCTTCGGTCATGTTATCACCTGTCCCTTACGATAAGATATTTCATCATTCGCCATCCACTACCATAGAGCATCCATGTTCCACTTGAGTCCGGAGCCTTCATAATTCCATCACCTGTTTAGCAGGGGTCGGAGAGAGAAACCCCAGTCAACCTCGTTCACCTTTTGGAACCTCTCTCGGTATATTCCCCACTCACCGTCAAGTGTCGTGTCGTGTCCTACACCGTGTACGATGCGACGCACTTGACTGCGGGTACCCCCAAACTTGGTCATCCAATCCGTCATTCTAGTCCTCCAATTTGTGCGGGCAAGTATGAATCGGATGCTCTTTATCCATGTGTTCCGCGCAAGTGTGCGGAGCCAATTCGTTCCCGCACTCGCGGCATACTACACCACGGATTACTGTCGTATCAAGGTTTATGCTGTCGGTCGCCATCGTCGCCCTCCGGTATTTTTCACACAGAGTCTTAGGCTTATAATGGTTGTTACTTAGTCGTTTATAACTCGCCAGTGACGACTCCGGAGTCCTCATGGACGCTGACCCGCCTCTCAGCGGCAAGGTCACGGTAACAGTTGAATATCACCCTTAGAATCTCTGTGTATTTGTTGTACTCACTGACTAACTCGTTGAGGATTTTAGTCTGCGTCTTCATGGTGGAATCGCTCATCACCTCGGGGTGTGGGAATTTACATACCGAAATTCTATTCTCTGCCCACTCGTCCAATGCGTCGTCGTCCATGTTCCGTGTGAGGGTCGGACCCGATTGGTCCTCTGTGGTCAACCGGATGTACCCGAACACGAGTGACTTTTTGAGGCGCTGTTCTATCTCGGCACTCTCACTGTATGTCAGGGCGTTATTCCCGACGCTTGTATCGTATGGTAAATTGGTTACTCTAAGGCCAATAATTCCATCAAGCGCCCGGCTCATTGTTTGTCCCAAAAGAAGGGCCGCTATCTCCTGTCTGATGATGGTCCGCAAATCCCTCTCTATGGTCGCGTACTGTTCCGCTCCAAACAGCGAGTCATGGGTTAGGTAGTCGTGCAAACCGATGCCCGACTTTCCTCTGCCCACTCCCTTGTTAATATTCGCCATCAGATTTTCATAGGTGTATTTGATGGACTTTAGGCTGCTCTGCTGGTTCGTCATGTAGTGTTCGTTCTGTGCTTTTTTGTGGGCAATATCCTCTGCATCGGCGGCCCCGAAAATAATATCCGCGTACTCTTGTAGGTCGCCTGTTACATGAAACTGATTTTCAGCGAGCGTCTTCTTGTGGCCCGTGTGCCGAGGTCTTCTCTGAGGCCATGACCGTGGGGGATTGGGACCATAAGCCTGCATTGGCTCAGGGTTGTACTTGATGGTCCTAACACTCCCGTAGTAATTCCCCTTGCTGGCGGTCAGGACATGACCCTCGTAGGATTTTAGGTCTTCACACACGGTATCGAATTGTGCGCGGGTTATGCGCCGACGACACAGGCGCTTTCCAAATTCGGTTAACTGCTCCGTGAGAGTACCGGGTTTGTCCCCATAGTAGGTGGGGAATAACATCGAGTGTAATTCTCTAAGCACGACCCGAGTAGTCATTTTGGATATCTCTTTCCACTTGATTTTTTCAACAAATCTGACTTGGGAATAAATTTTGTGAGGTTCGATTGGAGGTCCCCTGACTGCGATTAAGGAGGACGCACGGCCCTCGTAAATTGGTATAGTCAAAATTCGCCCCCCGTGTTTATATTCTTTAGGCTCCGCATTCCTCGCAATCATCGTCGGTGCGGTTGTGCTTTAACTCCCAACCGCTCTCGACCTGCTGCTCGACGCTCTGCATCCGCTCCTTGACCCACTCGTCTATCTCTGCCATGAACGCTTCTCTCTGATTGTAGTACATACTTGCCTCAAGGGAGGATTGCGAGGCCGACGATATCGGGTGGCTGGGTAGTCGTGGGTTAGGCATACAGTAATAGTGCAAACGGACCTTTTGGTCCCCCGGCACGGTGATATTGATACTGAGATAGGGAATTTCAGTGTTTCCGCTAATTTGCCAATTCCACAGGGTAATTGTTCCCCGCTTGAATGTGGCACCAATCTTTTTCAACGCTGCCGCGTCGCAACGGTGGATGTTGTAGTCAACCGTGGTGTGCATCTCTTTCGCCTCTAACCCTAACAGACTCTTGGCGGTATATAATCATATTTATGGCGTGATTTATTAATATTGTAACTTCGGCAAGAAATTAAAAAAACAGAACCTATTCTTCTTCGGACTCGGAATCATCAAGGGCGGCGGAAATCGCCTTCAAAAGTTCTTGTCGGGAATTCGTTACAACGGCCCCGCACTCAGTTATGACCCCACCATAAAAACCACCAGTGACCCACTCTGACTCGTCGTTGTACACATCCATTCGGTAGCCCGGCGCGTCGAGAGTTTTTTGCACAACGAATCTCATAGCAACATCTCCGCAAAAACCATCCCTGTAAATCCAGCAAGAAAACAGAGCGTAATTTTGAGTAAGAAAATCAATTCCTGTATCTCCTTATCGTACACCTGTCTGAAATCTGACCGTGGGAAAATAGGTGGAGGTGGGGTCTTCAATCCAACCACCCCATGACCTTAACGAGAATGAGAACGGCGACAAGGAGATTCACAAAACCCACGACGGTTCGGGTTAATTGCAGACGGCCAACATGACCGTTCGACCAGCCCTCCACATCACTACCGTTCATTTTTTCTTCTCCTGTATTCTCAACCAAAATTGCTTGTCGCTCCTGCGGGTCGTTTCAAAGGTACCCTCGGGCCATCCACTAAAAGGGTTGTCGCGCCAAATGGAACCAAATTCGATATTGCCAAAGGCTTCTGCCGCATCCGCTTTGACCCGGAAGTATTTCGGTTTGCGTCTTTCTCCTTCAAAATCTACCCCTGTTACCTTGTATATCGTGCCGGGACCGGAGTGACAGGTCCGGCATAATTGGCCTATTGGAGTCCTTTTCTTTTTCTTTTCCATCACTCATCATCCTCACAGCCGCACCAGCAGTTTTGGCACAGAAACCTTGAACACTCCGTGCATTCATCCAAGTTTTCGCTTTCTGAATACTCGCGGCAGTCTTCGCATTTGTCGTAGCCTGCGCAGGCCGTGGTGTTGACCAATACGGGGGGCGATTTGTACCCTCCGAACCACCCGCTCCGGTCGTTGGGCGTTTCTAAGTCCGGCCGATGTGTGAAGAAAAGGCCCTGTGATTCGTGAAACTTATCGAGGCCGAGTCGTGAGCAGAGGGCGCGGGGCAGCACGGCGATAAGACCGCTATCAACCCCTATCTCTTTCCCTGCTATGCAATCCTCAATAGGCTCGTTAAATTTCCAGCATCCGTCGCCGCCCGGCGACGAGTGAACCTCGATTCTCTCTCCTTCAATGTTGAATGAGGTGGGAAACCGTCGTTCACCATCCTGCGGGAATAGGACTGTTTGCATCCTTGAATATCTCTCGGTGTTAAGCATATAGCACGGGTCCCCCACGAACCATTCCCACCTCTGTATCTCCGGGTCCACCAAATAGCCGTCGCTATCAGTATTTTTCACCTCTAAAATCGTCATAAATTTCCACCTCTAAACTCCTTTCGGATAACCTCTATGCAATCTGTTACCACACCATGCGCAGAAGGGGCCTGATGAAACGATGGGACCTGATTCTGATATTGAGTTTCCTGATTGGATATGTCCCTCGGGTCCATAGCCCTCGTTGCACCACGCCCACTCACCGCCGATGCGAAAGACGGGACCACATCGGTCCTCGTCGTATTCATCTCTGTCGGCCTTGCTTATGCCTGTGATGATGTGTCGAGCCGCAGGGGGCCACGGGTGAATCTCAGTAATCGTCGTCATCGTCTTCGCCCTCCACTGGCAGCCTGACCAAATCGTCAATGTGGTACAGTAACTCTCCGTACCAAATTTGGAAGTCTATATTTCTCTCTCCGATTTCGTCCAATTCGTCGGTTTTACGAGTGAAGAATCTTTTCAGGGCCTCTTTTTGGAACGCCGTAAATCGAGCCAAACCTAAGTCTGTTCTCACGACTGCGCTTCGATGGCCTTCAAGGCACGAAAAATCAGCCTCCGTGGTATTACCCCTCCAACCACACTCTGCACAGTAGCCGATATCAGTCATGTTTTTCGCCCCCTGAAACTACGACCCTTCGTCGTGATTGTTCGGTTACGGCAGGCGACCGAGCAGAACATACGCTGGTTCCACTGCTTGTCGCTGATACCATGCTGCCCGCGTGGGCGAAAGAATTCAGCGGCACAATGCTTGCACCGCTTCTTGAGAAAGAAGAAGAAGTCGCGGTCGTCATCACTCATCTTTTTCAGCCTCCGTAAAGGTGCCAATGTGAGTGTCGCACTGAAAGCAGGTCAGCGTCTTGATAGGGTCATCGTCGTCATTCAAGAAGTGAATCATCCATCCGAGGCTGAGAGAGGTTTCTCCACAGATGCGGAAATTCGGACAGCGAATGCCATGATTGTTGTTGCCGGGACCGCGCTCTTGAGTAGTACCGTCTGCGTAGGTGATAGTACCAACATGAACAGCCATCACTCATCACCGTCCGTCTTGGGGCGTGCCCACACGCCATCCTCTTTCTTCCACGCCTGTTTTGCACGGCGGAATCGGCGGGATATCTCGCCCCATGTACCCGCTATGAAAGCGACCCACATACCGATGAGAACGCCGTACATGAACACGACATGGGGGTCCTGCAACATCTCTGACAATTCACCCACTGAATACGCAACGGCGAGCGGGACGGAAACCACAATCGGCATCCCGATAAGACACATCTCGGCGTCGTTATCAATCATCACTCGTCCTCCGGGTCCGGGTCTTTGATATCAATTGTGAATGGGGGGTTGTCGTCATGCGAGCGGACGCCTGCCCAATCAACCTCGCCTGCCTCTATCTCGGATGCGTCAATCATTAACTGCCGTTGATATCCGATAAGGTCCCACAGCACTTGGCACTCATCATTTGCTAAGTGCGCCTCGACGCTATCCGTGGGATTCAATTCAAGGTATTTCGCTTTCAGAAATTCCATCGTCTTCTCTGCGATACTTCGGATGCGCTCGCCTCTGTGCTTGAAACGGACCGTGAAGGCGTAGCCGACTTCTTCGTCTTCGCCACCGGTAACGGGGTTGTCCTTCGTCATCAATCAGCCCTCCCGGTTGGGGTTATTAAACCCCTCGTTTGGTGAATTACTACTGCTGTTTATCGCTGTGATATCGTCGTCGGATAGCCCCGCAAGTGGTCCGTGTTTTCGGAGGGTACTTTCGATACTCGCGCCGACGATATCATCCGCGCTCCCGCGGGGTATCTGTTCCCAGCGGTGGTGCTGGTCATGCTCCACTTCGACCGTAGCCTGCTCTGCCTCATTCATGCACTTGAGAGCCAGCAGAGCGAGTTTGGCTTTGAACGGGTCTGTTGTATCGGACCTGTGGAGTTTTTCATTGAGTAACCCGAGAAGTAATCGGGCACTGTTTTCCTCAATCGAAAGGCGGAACATCACAGCATTTCTGCTCCTGTTTGCCTGCGCCCGTAGGTGCATTACATTCTGAAAGGCCGACTCACAGGGAATCAGGCATTCTATCCCGTCATCGTCGGCGATACCAACGAAGCATTTGCGCCAATTGCCGTCGTTGTCGTACCCGGTTTCCTCCGTCATATTACTCAATTATCCTCCAAGTATTTAAGTCTTTGTAATTCGTGATTTATTAATATTGTAACCTTGACCACATAAAAAAACAGCGGGCGCAAACTCAACGCCCCCGTTGCTTGCGGAAGAATTTGAGGCACGGTCGGCACATTTCAGCGTCAGAAGGTTTCCCCTTCCTGAATGCTCGACCACACACCATGCACTTGCAGTGGATTTTTTCTGCCTTCGTTATTGGGAGTCTTCGCGGACTGTTTTTCCTGTCCTCGCGGGCTTGTCTGATTCGATTCCGGCGACGGATGCTTGCACCCATATTCGTGCTACGCGGCTCGTATTTTCGCTCCTTATTTTTCTCATCACTCATCACTGCTCACCTCGCACTCGGCGCAACATCGGCCCGTCCACAGGTGTTGAATGAAGTGGTCGTGATTCTTGAATTTCCTCACCACGGCATCATCACTCATACAACATTTCACCGTCCATTATCCCTTCCCAATCTCCGCCTCTCGTGGAGTTTTCCTCCCGTAGTTTTGCTACACAGCCGCCGAGGCTGAAAGAGTCAATGTGAAGTATCTCGCGCCCGTTGCGGGCCACGAGGTGGAGTCGAAAGGTCATCCCTCCCGGTGTGATGGGGGAGTCGTCCCCGAGATTATTAGTGGCTGAAATTGCTAGGCTGACGCCGGAGTCTGCGAGTAGTTTCATCTCTGTGTGACTGAGCCAATGCGTCACCCCGAGGTGGCGCTCTGAACCTGCGAACCCCTCGTCACGAATGTAAGCAAGAAATTCATCACTGTCTTCTTCACTCATGTTTTCACCCCGTGAATACGATTCAAGCCCCACGGCAGGTATCGGATAGTGGGGGCACAGGCTACGCAGAAGAATTGTGCTGGGTTCCCGATTGCCACCGGTTCGGGTTCGTAATTGAATCCCCGAGTCATCGTAGCCCGCTCCACTACCTTCTCGCATTTATCGCAGGCTCTCCATGCGGGAAAACCCATATTGACACCGGTAGATTTTCCACTCACTGTTCATACCCCCTCTCGATGAATTGCATGACGCGGGCCATGAGTGCGCGGCGCTGGGAGGCAGTCATGTCGAATCCAACCTCCGCAATTTCGCCCAGCGTAAAGTCGCTAAGGTCTTCTTGAATTTTCGCCGTCTTATTTTCCGCGACCTTTCGGGTGCGGACAGACTTGGCTGCGTTGTGCTTGATGACCCACGCAGGACGCAATTCATCGTAAATTTTACCGGTGTATTCCAGCGTACCGAACAGGGCGCTGATGCCATCATTGGTAGTATCAACCTTGAGGGTGTAAATGCCTCCTACCACGGCGGCGCCACCGTTCCTACCCCCGAAATAGAATTCACCGTTTCCCGTTCTTTGGTCAATGGTGGAAAGGCATTCCACATCGTACCACTTGTGGAGTATTTTTCCACCGGTAGTTTCTCGCTGGCCTGCATAGACCCAAGTAGCGTCCTCGTACTCATCACTCATAGGTGCAACCCCCTGACTCTGAGAGGTAGGACCCACTTGAGATTGCAGCCGTCACAGCATACGCCCCCCTGTGAGAGCGTGTGTCCGACGCCGGAGTAGGCACCCCCGCAAATTCGGCAGGCGAAACTCGCAAACAAAATACTTGGCGTACTCATATTTTTCCCCCTCCCTTTTTTTCCATGCGCTCGGAGATTGAGGCGAGGCTGGCGAGAAAACGCCGACAGGATTTTGTGAGAAAATTCCACCCTGAATTAGTTTGGTAGGAGGTGGTGGGAACCCAACGACCCCGCATCCGGTTGTCGCCGGGGATTGCACCTTTCACCCAGTGATACTCCACCATCGTCACATACAGTCGCATTGGTGGTCGCCCCTCTCTCTTGGTGCGCCGCTCGCGTGCGGGACGGTCAAACTCGTCGTCCATCACTCATGCCCCCTGAGCCCTCTCAGGATAACCCGAGTTTCAAAGGGCATTTTCTTGAGTAATTTCCACCGTAGGTATTCACAGGTCAAGAACAGGTGCCATGCTGGGTCGTACTGCTCGTGGTCGAAGACCTCCGGGCCGAAGGGGGGCACGAATTCGTGCCTCACTAACGGCATCATTTTCAGCCACGCCTCATGCTGCTCGGAACATTCATCCTCTGAAAAACAGGTCACGCCCCCGGAGGGACCATTCTCAAAGAATTCTTTCTGACTCTCACTCATCGGCATCGTCGTCCACCTCCGGGGGTCGCGGGATGATACCATCCTTGAAACCAACCAATTCTGCGTGCCTTTTCTCTTGGTCCTTCACGGCTTGAGTCTTGGGGACAAAGCCCATTGGGTTTGCCAGCCACTCTTGGAACGCCTCGTGGGTAATCATTTTTCCACCGGGGATTTCCTCATGTACCAAGTAATCGCCGTCCACCTTTGCGGCAGGGAGCAGCGTGGGGTTGATTTCCTCCCACTTGTGACCCTCCCAGCCGCAGGAGCAGTTACTCATCTGAAACCACCTCCCCCGGACTCGCCATTCGGTCCATGATTTCTTCGATAGCCCGACCAATCAATTCAGGATGGACCGAATGGCCCTCACAGGCGGCACAGCGCCACCTTCTGAATCTGATTTCCTCTTTGTCGCAAGTCAAGCAGAGGCGCAGCATTTTGTCTGCGACAAGCCCCATAGCCGAAACTTGTCCAGCCTTGACTCCTTCGCTCCAATCATGGACGCAGTAACCTGCTGCTGTACCTACTGCGTCACCCTCGCGCTCAGACATGAATTTGCCTCCCGAGTATGTCGCGTATAGTCTTGTCCCTCTCGCTGGGGTAGAATTCCTCATAGACCCACTCATCGGTTTCGATGCGCACCGCGAGAATCATACTATGCCTCCGCACCTACACACCCACACGCGCCCGAGCAGGGCAGCGACGGGTACGACGCACTCACATATCTGTTGAGTCAAATTCTTCACCGCCGTTTTCCATCTCATCGAAGCAGTCTTGGGAGCAAATTCGCGGACCGAATTTGTACTCCCCGTTTGCATCCGTGTGAACATCGTCGCAACAGCACATACACCTGCCGTCGCGCTCAAATTTTCTCTCAAGTCCCACGGTAAATTCCCTCCCCGATTAACTGAGGTCGAATGTCCTTGAAGCGGCACTCCCTAAAGGATGTGTCGCGCTCGATTGGGAGCATCATGGGGCCCGGGGACTCCTGCGATATGTTGTTGAATTCTGCCATTGAAAAGTAGCCCCACTCACCGTAGGTGCCGTCAACGAATCCGAACCACCTCTGATTTTCTTCGTCCCACTCGGTCGCGTACCAAGTCCATGAAGACCACGGGTGAAAGTATTTTGCGACGATGATAGTCCCGTCGGGAAATCGCTCGGAGATTTCAATTGGTACGCCGAAGGCGTCGTCCGGTAGGGCCCGCCAATCCTGCGAGCCAATTTCCGCGAAGCGTTGCTTTAGGTACTTCGGCATCAATTTCGCTCTCATTTTTTCTTACCTCCTTTGGGTTTCCGGCGGCTCCCGCGTGTGCAAACCCGGCGAGGGCTCAAGAACGCAGGACACCGTTTCCGGTCCATAAGAAGCAGGCGGGCCGCTCCCCCTCTCCCCGCCCGAAGCGCAATCGGGAACCCTCGCCCGCATCCGGGCCATGCGGGATTTGCACCCGCGGCTAAGGGTCCCGAATCTGCCGAATCTGTAACCTCAGACCGGGAGAGGTGAAGCGGGAACCCCCGCTTTCCCGACACCACGCAGACGGGATTAACCGGAGTGTGGCTGTCGGTTCGGGAGGGAGCAACCCCTCCTTCTGCCTCTATATATCCATGTTTGTTCAAGTATTTAAGTGTTACTAAATCGTGATTTATTAATATTGTAACCACGGCTGGGCCCCCCCGCGTGCGCCCGTAGGCGCACTGTTTTTCTACGGCCGTTTTACCGGTCGCAGGGAGGACAGATGTACGAAGAAATCAGGTCCGGAGTTCCTACGGTTCCTGCTCCGCAGCGGCGACAAATCAGCATCAGAAATCCTCCGCGAATTCTTGGCACCCACAACAATTGGCGCAGGCGTGCGTGCATCCATTCGGGCACGGGTTGGAACCACTGTATCTGAGCGCGACACCGTGCCAAACCTCCTGTCGCAGACAAGGCAAATCGGTACAATTCAGCATCAGTTTTCCTCCTGCCGTGCGCGTGCTTGAACGAATTCTATGCGCTCGCGTGCGACCCAGCGGCGTGGGTTGCGCGAGCCACATTTTCTGCATCTGCTTTCTTCGATGCCGGGTCGCTGCTGCACAAAGAGCCACAGGTGCCCGCAGCAATTCGCCCTCACCTTTTCACAGGTGGGCGCGATTTTGATTGTGCCCACACGCGAGGACGCGGGGAAAATCCATGTCAGTTTTTCGCTCATATCATCCCCAAGTTTCCTTCTTCTTCGTATTTCAAGCACAGGCAGTACCCGTCTTGGTTGGTGTGGCATAGGTGAAGCGGGCGTCCCATTTCGCATGGGAGAGAAACTATCGGTTGACCAAGAATTCTGCGAATGAAAATCATCTGTAACCGCCACTCCCACGCGGGCGTCCCCCGCTTGATTGGCGGGTGCGTGCGTACATGCACCAGCGCCCGAGTCTTCGGGAGGTGAATTTCAACATTCAAAAGGTGAATTTCTTCGCACCACGCGCACTCGTGGAGGGGGTAACACCTGACGCCGACGACATGACCAATCCTATTACTCATTTTCACCCCTCGTTTTCGTTGTGCAGAGGTGGCATATCGCATTGTTCATACATAGGCAATCTGTGGGCATTTTTCTCACTGAATAGCCATCTCTATTCAAGTATTTAAGTCTTCCTAAATCATGATTTATTAATATTGTAACCGGGGATTTGCCCGCTCCCGCGGAAGCGCCCTCTTTTTGGGCCGGCGAAACTTGCGTCCAAGAAAACTACCGTCGTTTTTTTAATCTCTCTCTGTCGGGCTGTCGAGATTTTTGACCGCTGTTTTTTTGAGGTTTTCTGCGGCGGTTTTATTGTAACCGGGGCGGCGCGGGCGCGAGGGCTCCGCCCGAGTTACAATATCGAGGTTACAATATTACGAATCCGCGACAAAAAAAGGGGGGGTCGAGGGGGCTCACCGTGTCGGCTTTCCCCGGGCGAATTCCCGGGCACCCCCCCGACCTTGTGTACCTCGCGTCACCGGTCCTGACCACCTCCTAATTTCACTCCCCGTAATCTCAGCCCGTAGTCCGTGGTCTGCTCCCGCATCCCTCGCCCATGTGTCCCTGTCCGTTTCCAGCACACTCAAAATCGCCTGCTGTGTTCTCAGAGTCCGGGCTTACTTCTAACGCCCGGCGATATTATTTCCGCGATTGTGAGGGGGGGTTGGAGGGTCGCCCCATGCGTACAGGGCAGCCCAATTCTCACTGACTGATTTTCGGGGAGAGATTTCGGCGGTGGCCGTTCTCGGCGGTGAGGTCTGACCCGCTCTCGCGGGGGCTCGCGTATGACGGGGCGCTCAGCCGCCCGTGGAATTTCCCTCAAAAATCAGAGGTAGGTTTCCACGAGAATTTGATGCGCATTTTCCTTCGTCTTGCGGCCTGCCTTGAACGCGGCGGACTCGTCCTTCTGAGCCTTCGCCTTACCCTGATTCTTGCCGGACTTGATGACGCGGGCCTCGTGGTCCACATACTCGGTGGCGACATTCAATGCCTGCCACGCGGTCCCGTTCATCTGTCCGACACGATTGGATTTGCGCTTCTTCATCGAATTCAGTGCCTTGAGTCGGTTCTTAGACGCCGGGGATAGTTTCCCTGCGTTCGGGTGTTTTTCGCCCGCAGAGTCCTTCTCCGGAGAATAAGTGAGGTCGAAGACCTCAATCCAATACTCGTCCATCTGCTTCTTCGTCATTTTGACTTGAAGCAGGTCCTCGGCCTGCTGGCCGAAGTCTTGGTGCCACTGAACAGCCCAACCGAACGCCTCCCGCACCTCATCCACGCGGTTCATCATGTTCCCCGTGTGGCGGATGTTGAAAATCTCGTCGTTTCGGTTAGCCTCACTCAGAGCCATGCTCAGAGTGTTTTGACAGACAACGCGAACGGTGGTCGGTAGGACCTTCACTGACCCTGTGCCATCGTGAGAATTCGTCAGAAGCACGAACAGGTCTGAGCGGTCATCGTCGCCGATGTTGATATGGTGTGGCAGTTTCGCCAGCATCCAAACCTTCTCACCCTGTCCGAGAGCCCCCGCGCATTCAAACATGGCCTCTTGAGATTGGACCAATTCATCCATGAAGGTGAAGGCGTCGTGGTTTTGAAGTGGCGTGTACACACGCCCCACAGCCTTACCCGCTCGGGACAGAGCCCGAATATCCTGCCCGTCTTTCGACCGGCGAATTGTCATGTATGTGTTGGGTGCCGGCATAGATTTCCACGACGATATCACGGGCTCCAAAATTCCCTCGTCGTTTTTCTTGGTCTTGATGCGGCCGGTCGGTGTGTACTCGTACACCGGCACATCCGCATGAAGTGGCACCTTTTCCACGGTCCAATCAAGTCGAGCCAATTCAAGGCATTCCTGTGAAGTCATCAGGTCCTCGACAGTAACACCGAGGCGGTGCCACGGTGTCATGCCCGAACCTGACGCAATCTCGTAATTCCCGTCTGCGTCAACGCTGATATTTGCTACCATTGTTATCTCTCCTTGTCGGTTGACTGACGGCCACTTGGTGCTGTGGGTCCGGGCTCCGGCCCTTTCCCATTCGCGTCACCGTACCACGGCTTCGGATTGGCACCCTCGGGAAATCCACCATCATTTTTCTGCTCGTGGAGTCGGCCGGGAGGTCCTGCTCCGGGCCGGAACCCGTGCGCCTCCCGACCGATACTCGTTGAGTGGGTGCAGTCCAGCCGGGCCCTCGCGGGCTCCCGGTGCCGTTTCCTCACCCCGGAAATCTGATGGATTTCGTCAGTCGGATTCGTTACTGCTTTGGACTCAGAGGTCGGTATCGCAGGAGGGTTTCCGGAGGTGGTTATTCGCCGCCTCTTTTTCGCCCTCAGTTATCCATAGTTGTACTACTATTTAAGTCTTCCGAAATCGTGATTTATTAATATTGTAACCGCGGCCTTATGAATGCTGCGGTTGATTTTGTAACCCGAGCCCCCCACGCGGGCGTGAGGGATTTCAACCCCCAATATTCTGTATTGCGTCCGCGCCACGCGCTCGTACGCGAGGGGAGGTCCCTCTTTATTGTAACCTGAGATTTTCCAGCACCAAAACGCTGTCAGATTATTGTAACCCTACCCTCCCACCCACCCGTGCCCTGTTTTTCTGTGGGTGATTTACTGAACCTAAACTGGTTCTAGTTTGGATATTGTAACCGTCGTATTGTAACCGAACCGGTTCGGGTTTTCAGGGGGAGATTTTGTAACCGGGGGAAAACACAGCAGGCGAAATTTTGTAACCGGGGCGCGTCACAGCAGAGGAAATATTGTAACCGGGGGAATCAGCCCCCGATTTTTCAAATTTGCCAGCGGGCGAATATTGTAACCTCTTTTTCACCCCCTGAAAAAAACCAACAGAATATTGTAACCGGGGTTTTGTAACCGGGGTCGGGAAATCGGCGGGCGAAATGCCGCAGTTACATTTTTGTACCCTCGGCCGAAAATCGGCGGCCGAAATCCCGGGTTACAATATTAATAAATCACGCGAAACCCGGTTACAAAATTGGGACTGGGAGAGGTTACAAAAATGTACCTCACAAACCGTTGTACTGCGAGCCTGTTATTTTTTATTGTAACCGGGGGCCGGTCAGTCGCTCCGAGGTGGGGCTAAATCGTGATAGTACCCCGCTGAGCGGGCCACGGTTACAATAGGGGCGCAGTACCACGAAAAATATTGTAACCCCCGCCGTCAGGCACCCCCAGTTGGGGGTTGAACATCGGCGTATGAGGTATTAAAGGTATCGAAATCGTGACTTATTAATATTGTAACCCCGGACGAAAACCAAAGGTACAATATTGTAACCATGCTAACAACCTACAATATTGTAACCGTACAACAACCCCCGGTTAGGAGGCGCCCCCCCGACCACGAGCGCGGCGCTCGGGGTGACTCGGTAGTACCGGTCGAGGCGCCCCTCGGTGCCCGGCCTACCTGTACGCTTCCGCGTGGGTCCGGGTCCCCGGGTCCCCCGCGCTGCCCCCCGTCGGGGACGCGAGGGTCCGGTTGCTCCCCGGACTTAAACTGAAATATGACCGCATCATATTAAAGCGTTACCGTATCGTGACTTATTAACATTGTAACCTCCGAGATATTGTAACCCGGATATTGTAACCCGGATATTGTAACCCGGTGCTACCCAGCCCAGCAGAGTGAGGTTACAATATTAATAAATCACGAATTGTATTCCATTCATATACTATGCCGACAACGACAGACCATGAACGACGAGAGAACACCGCTCATAGCCAACTGCACGACAAAGAACGACCTCGGTGAAGCACCGCCTGATAACGACGGGTGCCCGACGACCCGTTGGGATGTGGCTTAGATGGCAGACGCCCGCGACCACCGCTCACAGGTACCCGCAGTAGCCATCAACCTACCTCACAGGCCGCTGCGGCACAAGGAGGGCGAGGTATGCGCTCGGCTCGTGCTGGGCAGCGCCGCGCCCCACATCGAGATATCCGGCACCACCGGCACGCGCCTGTACGCCGTCATCAACCTCACATGGGACGACATTCAGGCTATCATCCTCGGGTGCGACGACTTCAGGACGAACTGCATCAAGTACGGGCTTGAGATTGCGAACGACGAGGGGGCGGCATAGATGGAGCGACGCATAGGGATTGAGAAGGTCAACGGGCCTGCGGAGGACGGGGTACCCGTATTCAGTGGGTACGCTTGGACCGTCCGCGAATTGGAGTATGTCGGTCCTAACCGGGTCCCCGTATTCAGTCGCATAATCGGGGAGGGCGTAGCCACCACCGAGGCCAAAGCCCTCGCTGATGCCAAAACAGCCTCCCGGGGAGTAGCATAGATTATTGTAACTCCCACCAAATTCGGCCGCGGTCCCGGGACCCCCTTCTTTTTCAGCCCCAAAATGGGGCATAGTTATTGTAACCCTAACATTGTAACCCGGGAGTATTGTAACCGAGGTATTGTAACCCCGGCCGGTATTGTAACCCGGATATTGTAACCGCGGCGCAGTGCCCCGAATATTGTAACCGGGGCTCGGCGTGGGGAGAAACTGACCGATATCACCCAAAATGACCCCAAATCGTGCCAGCGATTCATAAGGCGGCAGCCTCCCCATGCGGGACATGTCCCGCCGAGCCGGCGAAGCGATAGACAAAAAGCAGGCGAAAGCGGGGCAGGAATAGTGAAGAAAATGAGCGACGAAAATGAAGCAGAACAGACGAACGAAATAGGCCAAGTATGCCCCGCGAAAACATGGGTATGCAAGGAGTCCATCATGGGCGCCCCATTGGCCGAAGGTGAGTACGAAACCTACCGGTACCCCCACACATGGCGAATCGTGAGATTCGGCAAGAAGGCCCGCAAGGACCTCGTGGGGCGTATCAAGTGGTTCGGGGAGCCCTACATCCGGCAAACCCCCGACCGCTCACTGAGAGAGCCACGCGCAGCAGCGCCCTCCGTCGTAGGATGGGAACTCGGCAACATCACTCCCGAAGTGGTGGCGTCGTGCCTGCTGGTGTGCGACGAGTGCGGAGCGAGAGGCGACGCGATAATATCGGGTGAGGTCCGAGAGATAGACACCAGCGATTGGTGATTCTCTCTCCTCTCTTTTGAGAGGGGGACCCTCTTTTTGGGGGGGTCTTTTCTCTCTGATGACTGAGCGGAGCCTATGATGAAATTCCGACCGACCACTATACAACCCGAGGTTGTAATGCTGCGCCTCGCGTCCTACTTGTGCGGAATCGTAGGTTCAAACCTACCTGTCGGATTCCGGAAAAATCAGGGCCGAAAATGCCCGAAAACGCCGGATTCCGGAAAACCGGGTCACTGCGAGCCTGCGAAAATGAAAAGTGCGATTCCAGCCAAATTAAGGGGGTCGAAATCGGTCGAAATCGGTCGAAATCGGGCCGAAAATGGGCGAAAAACGCTTGACTGCTCGTCCGCTCCCCTCCCGATTACGAAAAAGGGCGAAATTCTGCACATTTCCCGGGAGAAACTCGGAAATTACCGGAATTCGGAACCGATGCACTGCGAGCCTGTACGGGGTTACAATCGGGCCACTGCGAGCCTGTTCAGCGAAAAGCAGCCGCTCAGTGCATCGTTTCCGAGTTACAATAGGGGCGCAGTACAACGGTTCCGGATTTCGTGGGGTTTAAGTGCGAAACCGCTCGTGTCGCACGCATGGCATCCCCAGCGGAAAGTCAGACGGGAACCGAGGCCCGGTCAACAACCTCGGCGGGAGCAAGCACGCCGGCAATCGTGCTTGACGCCCGGATTGCTAGAGATTGCCCCCGGGGCGCACAGCCTGTGAGCCTCGGGGATGGAATCGGGAACCTGTCGGTCCTGATTCTGACCCTGTACGGAATGGTGGACGCTGTGATTGGTACCTTCACCGTCCCGGCGTTGAAGGTCCTCGTCCGGACCCTGCGCCGCATGGGCTTCTCGGCTACGGTCCTAACTGGCCGCAAGTCCGAGATAGCAGCCAGCGTCAGAGAGGCGGCAACCGGCCACATGGTCACGCTCGCCCTCAACGGCAGTCCACCGCTGCCGGACGAGATGGTCCGAGAGTACGCCCACTTTGGCGCCCTCGGTCCTCGGCCCGGAGCCCGGGCAATCATCACCAACGACCACGGCGGGCGCCGGCTGGTCTTCGATGATGAGATGCTGATTCAGGACGGCGTGAGTCCTGATGCCAGCGACCGAAGGCAGTGGGTCAACACCTGCTACGACGCCATGCTAGACCCGGACCACGGCAGCAGCCACCGAGTCAAGCGGGGCGTCATGCAGACCGCTGACCGGTTCGGTTGCGACCTAAATCGGGCCTTCTTGGATGGCGACGAGAAGGTCCCAGCATGTACGACTCCCGGAGGCGTTCCGGGCTTCGTCGCTGGTCAGGGACTTGACGCCGGGTCTGCCTCGTCGCAGATTCGCGGCGGCATTTGCCCAGTCTGCAACGGACCCGCTACGGTCCCAGCCATCCGGCACGGAGTCAGCACCCTGAACGGTCGCTTCGTTCATGCCGTCATCGTCCGGCCTGACGGCACGGTTGCGACTGGTGTGCGCCGCTACCCTCGGCAGGAGTCCGTTGACGGTCTGCGTCACCCGGTGAGGGCGAAGGACTGCAAGACCCGCCACGGCACCCTGTGGACTCGCTGCCTCGCCGAAGAAGGCGAGCCCGGCGTTGATGGGTTCGGATATGTCGAGGTCGAGGTTGAACAGTGGATTGGGCCCGTACTGGCACCGGTCCACACTCAGAAGGTCGGCGGCCGCTACGCCATGAAGGTCAACGGTCGCACCGTGTGGGTGTCGGGTTCGTTCGTCCGCATCGTCCTCCAGTCGAGGTCGTTCGGAGAGTTGCTGGTGTGGGCGTTCTTCTGCAACCACGACGAGGGCGACCGCCGACGCTACCCGGATTACGACCCGGCCAGCCTGAACCGTGCTGCGTCCGCAGTGGTCAACGCTGCCGCTCGTGCTGGCATCAGCACAGCAGCCGAGGTCAAGGTCCTGTACGATGCAGAGGCAAAGCGTGTCGGGGGTGTCGTCTGATGCTCTCGGCCGCTCTGCTGCTGGTGGCCGTGGTCCTGATGGGCCGCGGCACCCGCAGGGACCGCTTCGGTCGGGTAGTCCCGGCCGGCGCTGGTCGTCCCATCATCCGCCGCGAGTGCGGATGCCCAACCCGTCAGCACAGGCCAGCGTGCCACCACGCCGGGCAGACCGCCCGTCCCGAGGTCGGCATTGACCGGCTCAAGGCGAAGGCCCGCCGTGCCGCTCGTGCTGTGGCTGCCCGCCTGAGCCGATTGAAGACCCGAGCCCGGGCACTCCGAGAGGTGCCCGGCACAGGGTCGCCCGGCTGGCTCTCGTCGTCGGCTGCTCAGATGGTGTACGGACCGAGGTTCACGCCTGCTGGGCGCAGGCCGTTTCTGTGGGCACGCCTAGACGGTCGCTGCTGCTGCTGCGGTGCTGAGTCAACCCACACCGTCAGCACGGCAGACCTCCGAGAGAATGCCGAGTCCATCCGCTGCCTGTGCGGGTCCTGCTCGGTCCTCGTCGCTCGGTCCTAGAGCGACGCCGGGCGTCGGTCGGTAGTCCGGCCGGCGCCCACCTCGGACCGGTCCCAGTCGGGGCCGGTCCACCAATCGCACCTCTGCGGGGCCGACAGGCTCGCAGTGCCACGGTTCTGCTCTCCCGGGGCCGATATCGGGCCCGAAATCGGGTCCACTCAGCCGAAATCGGGTAGGGTGAGAATGCTAGAATCGCCATAGAGGGCACTCAGTACCCCCTAGAACGCCGCCGTTTCAAAATAAGGTGGTTAGGGGGCACCTTGAGATTAGCGTCCATCCAGCGGCACGCAGAGGGGCAAATTTGGCATTTGGCGATTTGGTACCCTCTGACCTCTGACCCTCTGACGCCGCCAATCATCATGGCACCCCCCCACCGTGCTACGGCTACCACCTCACAGAATTTTTCACCAAAATTTCTGAAAGGGAGTATATAATGCCGACATTCAAACACCACTGCGTAAATTCCGAATCGCGGCGCTTTTAGTGAGCGGAGGCTTTGTCCTCGGTCGTTTCCCCCGACGGCTCCGCAAACCTCCAAAGGTTAATGTTCTCAGAACCGTACGACTTGGAGATTCTGACCTCAAGACCATACCCCTTCTGATAACGGCGAATTAGGGCCGCCGCAGAATGGGAAGTAACCTGCGTCCAATGGTTTGAAAGGTCCTTGCTAATCGCCTCTCCAATTTCAGCAGCAGTTTTCCAGTCATCGAAGAAATCACTCTCCAATAAGTGAATCATTAAATCTGAGATAACCTCACGACGCTTCTTAGGCCCGTGCCTCCGAATAGAGGGGTCCTGTTTATTGAATTTCTTCATGTGGCGTGGTAACTTCAATCTAAAAACCTCCGAGAGATAGCCTTACCTGCAAAGCCCCTACCTCTGCGCGACATTCTCTTGCTGCCGCCTGACCATTCGCCCTTATTCGCGCTTTTCATCACAACGGGATAGTCGGGGTTTTGGTGTTGGAATTGGTCAATAGCATGAGCCAGTGCCATTACACAGTCGTTGTGTTTGCCTAAGTCCTCGATAAGTCCCTCCTTCCAAGCATGAGTTTCCAGTTCCTCAAGAATCATATTAACGAGTGCGCGTGTTTCGTGGTCGCCATAAGGGAACATCACCAATTCTCGCTCAAACCACACCCGAAGCCTATTGAGAAGACCTTGCTTGAGAGTCCGATTACTCACCTTCGACTCTCGGTAATCTATGACGCCTCCCTTCTGTTCTAACAGCGTTTCATACATCTGTTGGAAACCCACTGCCTCCACAGCAAAGGCGGGAGTACCATAGCGGGTATTCCACTCCAAAATCATATCTGCTTGTTTATCCGGTGGGAAATCATTACGACGCCACATATTGACGAAGTGAATGAAGCCATCTGAGTCTTGACGAAGGACTACCATAACGGAGAAGTCCTGTCCTACCCCATGAGCGGGGTCAAATCCCACAGAGTATTTCGATTCGTGAAGTTTCTCCTTTTCTACCACTGCGTCCATATCCAAATTCTTGCGGGTTAGGTTACGAGGATAGACTGCGGCATCATCATCAATGACCCTACATAGGTACTCCTGTACGAAGGACAATTCACCCATAGCCTCTTTCTGTTCAAGGAGGAAATCAAGGGGTCTAAACTCCGGCCATAATTCTTGGGGGGAAATTGTCGGGTCGCTTTTATATTCGTCCCAATTCACGATTGCTGACCAAGTACCGGATTTCCAAGTCGTATTTTCCAACATCTCCGTGTGGTAAAGGTCAATCATACTCAATGGCGTCCCAATCACATAAATTGAGGTACCGGGACTCAACATTGGAGTGATTTTCTTGCGAAACCATTCAGCGATAGTTTTCATATTCATGTCGCCCAAATCATCGAGAACATCATCGAATGCGATACAGGCGGGGTGTTCGCCACGAATAGCGGCACCGACAGAGGTTGCACGAATCCAAGCACCGTTAGTAAATCGCAATTCTAGTTTGTTACCGCGCTTAGGGTCGAGATATCGAGATAACTGAGGGTGTCTTTTCATATCATCCCTGATTTCTTCAAGACGGCGAGCCGCCAAGTCCTTGCTCGCTGAGAATAACCAACAGGTGAAGGGCTTATCCCTCCACTTGTCGAAAAGGGCATGGTGTAACAATTTGACTCGTAGTGTTGTTGATTTACTGTGGTCGCGTGGAGCAATCACACAAACACGGTGTACTTGTACATCTCCCCTCTCGCTGTAAAGGTCCATCCATTCGCCTATGTGGTCGCCCCATGTATAACCGAGCCAGCGATAGAAATAGGAAACATCACTACGGGACCGCTCCATAGCGATATTGATATCGAGGGACATTTAACCCTCCTTAACCACGGGGGCATACAGGCTCCCAATTATCCCTTCTTCTGCATCCAATAAGAATGCGAAAATGCCCGGTCGGTTCAAGTACCCATGTTTATGGTGATATCGGTCATGTCCCGATAGGGAAGGTAATTGAATGACGAAACAACCACCGCTTTCTATCATGTGCGTGTGGTGCTTATGTCCTGTGAACCAAACACGATTTGTGGCAGTGCCCCAATCATCCCGCTTCTCGTTAGCCATAACCACGGGCAAATCAACCCCCTTCACGAAATCACCGTGTGTAAAGCCAAGCAGGTTATTTTCCCATCTGAAATATTGCCTGTTGCGTGGAGAAACTATAACCTCCACATCATCACAGTTTTCGTACACCGCATGGAGATAGAGAGCCAAAGCAAGCGCGGTATGTCTATCGTGATTGCCATTCATAAACACCACTTGGATAGGTGCGATACCTCGCAACATTTCAATATGCTCTCTCGCCAATTCACAACCTCCCATGAGGATTTCTGCGGGTGAACCCGCCATGTCCTGTGGTGTACCACGAGTAGTGGTGCCTTGCTCGTTATCAACATGGAACCAATCAGAACCCGTCGCAACCACGATTAATTCAGGTCGTGAAGGTAATCGGGAAATTAGAGTAGAGGTTTTCTCGGTTAGTCGCTTTCGTGCCTCATCGAAGTCATAATGTTCGCCCGTTTCAACACCCCACCCATATTTCCCATAGTGAAGGTCAGTGGGGGAAATAACGACGGCATAGGGCTTGCCATCCTCCATATCCACATGACGGGGTTCGTGAGTTAGGTCCTTTTCCGCAATAAGGTTCTTGAAATCGTTTAGGAATGTAGAGTCTATCTCACGGTACTTTTTCGCCTCTCTCTGTGTAGCCAACCAATCTCGCTTTTGAGCCTCAACGGCGATTTTACGCCGTCGCTCAAATAGCAGTAATTCTGTGAGGTCTTCTTCACTCGTATTCAAAATTTCTTCGTCAGTAAAGGGGTCCATAGCGTGAACCCAGCCGTGTGCCCGTACATATTCCACAATCCACGATGAAGGCATATCGAATTGGAGAGCCATTTCGTCAGCAGTCATACCACCCGATGTGGAGGAATATGCTCGACGCATTTCGCGGTGTTTTTCACCACTGACTTGAAGAAGGTCACTAACCGAGTCAATCCAAGTAAGGTAGGTATCGGCTCCCTCGTCGTAGTAAATGCGAGCATGACTAACGCCCATTTTTTCTTCTATGGGCTCAACATATTCGCTCGCACCTTTTCGGTAGGTATTATTTTCGTCGGCTTTCGACCAGCGACTAATTGCCAAACGCCAAGCGTGGATTGAGCGAGAGGGCTCTATTGCATGAAGATACCGCGCAAACTCCATGCACGAAACGAACCCCTTTGATGCGTACCTCTCGATAAGGTCGGTACCACCAACGAACCGTTCCCCCATTGAACCTCGTTTATTGCCCATGATACATAAGCGTTCGTTCTTTTCGTACTTTTCGATGCCCATAGAAGGAATTAGAGGCTTGCAGTATAGCACTTTGGTAAATTTGTGAATTTCTTCAATGGTATGTTTGGATAGGGGGGTCTAAATCTCCATGTCTTAGAAGGAATTGAACATATTCAGAACAGGCTTGCAGTACCCTGAATTAATTATTTTCTGAAAAGTCGAAAATACCGAATAAATTGACGAAAACGGCAGAATGTTTATGAATCATAGGAAAATTAGGGATATCATGGCCGAGAGGCGTCGTTTCAATCTATTTCCGTGGCGGAGTGCCAAAAAGCAGGAGAAAGCGCAGATAATCGAGCGCGAACCCACGAATAAGCCGTTTCGCGCTGTGGCCGGAATACCCGATATCGTCAGAGATACCGAGAGGTTGAGAAGTGATAGCAAATTCGATAACGAATTCGACTTGTACGACAGTATGCTGAAATTGGACCCTGAATTGAACGGTGCGGTCCGTGCGGTGTCGCTTACAGCCAATAACTACAGTATCAACTACTCACGCGGGAAAAACGCGACCATTAGGGATGAGATACGCCAATTAGTCGAAGCGAACCTCGATTTTGACGATTTCTTAATCAACGCCATGCGAGGACTGATGGTGTATGGAAATGATATCAATAAAATAGTGGGAAGGGAAGGAGAAGGAGTAACCTCCCTAATTTCGCTCCCTGTAAAGCAAGTTACGATTGTTGATAAGCGAGGTGCCCTAGATTCGATGTTTGCGGCAGGAGAGAATAACCCAATCGTGAAACCGACCAATTACCTTCTCAGAGAAGGGACAAGTGAGGTTCAACAGTTTCCAGCCGACGAGATGTTGCATATCAAAATTGACTACCGCTCTAATTGGTTCGTGGATAACAAGGGGCGTACCTCATACGGAATTTGGGGTGCTTCTCGTTTCACCTCACTTAAACAGGCCATACGCATGAAGTACAACACGATGAACAACAGATTGTCGCTTGAAGACGCTATGACGAAGCAGTACATCACCATTGACCAATCGGCCATCGAACATATCCAAGACCCGGCCGAACAGCATGAAAGACTGGTGTATATCATAGATGAGGTCATTTCGCTGTTTGAAGGACTGAGGGGCGACCAAATTCCGGTCCTTCCCCACTATGTGTCCCTTCATCATGTGGATTTGGAAAATACGATGCCCGATAGTATGGGATTCCTAGATGCGGTCAATTCCGACATAGCGGCGGTTCTTCAAGTACCGAGAGTCGCGTCCGGACAAGAACGGGGCTCGACTTTCGCAGCCACCTTCAATGCGAACCTATGGGCAGTCCAAGCCATTAGCAGAATGCACAGAATCCTGCATGACGCCTGTATGAACCTCTTTACCATCCATTTGGACCTATTGGGAATTCCACACCGCAAGCAAGACCTTCCAACGCTGGTTTTCGATACGATGGACACAGAAAGCCCCCTCAACCTCATGCAACGAGTATCGCTCGGATATACCAGCGGAATTATGACTCTCAATCAAGCATTGGACGAATTAAACCTTCCACCCGCTAAAGAGAACGGCGACGAACGAGTTAGCGACAAAGATGCAACTACTGAGGAAGACATGGGAGAATTACCCCGTGAGAACAGTCAACCCGGAAAAAGCGCAGGAAATTAACATGAAACCCTGTTGTGACTTCCGAACGGGAAAACCGGAAACTTGGTGTGTTCGATGCCTCGGTATGTACATGAATAATGGTTGGGCCTCTCATTGGGGACCATTTCCATAAAAACAGTCGTGGAAAACCTTGACCAGTCACTACCCCACTCCATAATTCGGAATGGGATATTCTCTTGAAAACGGACTTGAATGGCTTTTAGAAGGTAATGATTTATTGATATGCTACACAGAAAGTCAAAACGGCGGAGAGTACAAGGAACCCCTCTGTTTCGACTTAACAGGGACCGATTATGTAGCCATCATAACGCAGCCCGAAATTCTCATCCCACTTCTCCTATTCGGGGTAATGATTTATGCGACACTCAAGTTTTGGGTTGATTATAGGAGCGTAGCGAATGCCGAGTCCACGGGAGGGGGAAAGTAAGGATGCTTTCGTATCTCGCTGTATGGGCGACGGAGAGATGAATAGCAAGTTTCCTGATGAGAAGCAACGATATGCAGTATGCAATAGTTACTTCTCTAATCCTCCAAAAGCAGAGATTGATAAGTCGCTAGATTCCTCCGAATCAACAATGTCGTGCGGATGCGGTGGCTCATGTTGTAGTGAGGAAGGAGATTTTGGGTCAACCGGCAGACTCGCTGGCGAGCGCCCCCAAAAGGGAGCGGAAGCAGATACCGACACTGGTTATCCTCCCAAATGTAAGGAGGGCTTCAAAGTCAATGACGAAGGGACGGCTTGCGTCCCCGTTGCTGTAACCATCGAGATGGAGATTGGGGACTTCAAGGTTGTAGCAGGAGAGAAAAACTACCATATCGAGATAACAGGGGTAGCATTCCATGAGGGCATGAATAAGAATCATTGGGCTCTCACACGCGAGGGCGCATTAGCGGTTATACAGCAGATGATTGGAGCGGATATAACCCTAAATCACCCTGACGCTACGGAACATGGCGTTGGATTTGGACGAAATATGGATGGGGGCGTTGACCAAGCACCCGTCGGTCACATCACACAAGCCAACCTCTATGATGTTCTCGGTGGAGGCTGGGAAGTACGGTATGTTGGAAAAATAGTCAGAGATGAATTATTTGAGTCCCTTGAAACAGGCGTATGGTCCCGTGCAGACTACGGAGTTTCCATTGGTGGCTCCGGTATTCCCATCGAATCCTCGGACGAGGGAATCACCTTTGGTGAGGATTTCTCGTTTGACCACTTGGCTATCGTACACAAACCGGCCTACTCGCGTGCGAACATAGAAACAGTCCGCAAAGTGCTTATTTCAGAAGAAGTACCCGAACAGGCAGAATCGGACGCTACATTTATAGGTCGCTCGATTCCTGCTGTGGCTAACGAACCGGAAGCGAGTGCCATGACCGACGACAATACAACCCCGACTGCGGACCAATCAGAGGCCCACAGAGAGGAAATGGAGAGCATTCAGGCCGAACTAATTCTATCCCAAGCACGGGTACAGGAGTTTGAGGACGCTGAGAATGCACGAGTCGAGGCAGATAGGCAAACCCTCGTTGATGAGGCTACCGAACTCGGAATGTCCGGTCACGACGACCTTTCCTCTGATACCCTAGACAATCTCATAGCATCATGGAGAGAGGCACACCCTGACCCGGAGCCTGTCGAGATGAAGCCAGTCGAGGAACCCTCAACTGTCGTTGAGGCTTCTGAGTCCACTGAGGCACCACGCGCCGTTGTAGCCAACTTCCTAAATGGAAAACTTGTCGAGTCTGACGAGGCCATTTACGAGAGGTGCTGGAACGCATGGGCTAAGGCATGGAACGGTACTCTAGCATCGGATGAGAAGTCCACTATGAGGGCACCGATGTACCAAGACGCAAAGGAGATGATTTGAGATGGCATACGGTGAAGGAGCAGACCCACGCAACGCAACTCTCAAGACGGGAACCGTCGTATATGGTCCCGGCAAGATTATGACCAACGATTCCACTAACAACACGCTGGACCTAAGCGCCGCAACCGAGGTAGCACTTGGTATCAGCGCCGGAGATTCCAGCAGAACCGCCGCTAAGGTCCTACAGACCGCCGCAGGCGCTACAGTTTCCTACTACCCACTCGGCGGAATGCTGATGGTTCAGTCCGCGGCTTCGGCTGTGTACACAACCGGATGCCTCGTCTATGTCGGTGGAGATGGACTCGCCACTGCAACCGCTGGCTCAAACAAGAAATTGGGCCGCTATGTTGGAGAGGGCGAAACCGCCGCTGCACTAGGCGCTAATGGTGCAGGAGATACGACTAACACAGAGGGAACAATGATTCCCGTTGCTACACAGGGAGCAGAACTTTCTTGAATGAGGTGAAATGATGGCACAACAGACTTTGGAACAGATTCTCAATGTGGAGGCGGCTGCTGGCCCCTTCTCAACCGGTGATGCGGTATTGGAGCAGACCCTCCGTGACTTCATCCAACTACAATCCACCACGATTGCCGTTGGTACGAAGGTTATCGGTACTCGCACCGTCCCGTGGCTGGACTTCAAGTGGTACACTGGTGTTCAGGGCAGTTTCTCATACCCACTCGATGATAACGCAATCGTTGACCCGACCAAGATTGGTACTGCTAGTTACACTACCAAACTCAACAAGGGTCAGGGTCGTGTGACCTTCCTCGATTCAGTCCGCCTACGCGGTGAGTCATGGGAGAACATTGACCGACAGCAGATGGGAGTTATACGCGCCCGTGCTGACTCGATAGACAACAAAATTCTAACCGACCTCTATGCAGGCGCAGGACAGACACAGGCCGCAACAGCGGTTTGGGGCGGTGCTACTGCTGACGAGGAATCAGACATACTTGAGTCTATGGACCTAATCTTCGCTAACGCGAGGGTTTCCGGTGACGAGCCTCTTGCTCTAATCCTACCCGCAGACAAGAGAAGCGCCATGCTGAATACTCAACTGTTCGGAAATGTCGTGGAGTCACTACAGGCTCACTTGGGCCGTGTGGCTAACCTAACGATTTACTACACCCGCGACTACGGGTCAGGTAATGCGCTCGGTAACGACGCACTACTACTAATCCCGGGTTCGGAAACTGCCGAGTTCTTCCAATACAACGGCCCCGGCTTCCAAGAAACGGAATTGACTCGACTACCGGGTGTGGGTTGGGATTGGCTTCTGACCTCCTACTTCGGTTCAGTTATCCATGAGATGCAGGACGGAGCGAGCAGCGGAACCAATAACCGCATCGTGAAGATTACCGGTGTGCGTTCGTGATTACTGAATTGAAATAGGAGAATGAAACAATGTCGCTAACTCAGAACAGGAAATTTCAGAATTTCACTCGTGGAACATACGCTGCGGTTTCTGCTGATGGCGGTACAGGTGGCGTAATCCCTCTGATGTACAAATTTACCACTACTGCAAGTGCAACTAACAGTCAGACAATTACCCTCGACAGGGCATTTACTGTGACTGATGCATGGGCAGTCCTTGTTGGAGGCGCAGGTACTACCAGCGATACCTACCAACTATACAACGATACAACAGCACTTAGCGACGCAGTTTCGATTGCTTCCGCAGGTGACGCAGACATTGTTAGAATTGGTGAACTCAACGACGCAGTATATCAGTTTTCAGCCGGGGGTACTTTGAAAGTTACTGTAACTGATGGCGGCGGCTCTGATGTTCCGCAACTGCTGGTTTTCGTCCTCGGCTATGCAAATGCATAAGTCGGGTGAGGTAAATGGGGAATTTCAACGATAAATTCATACTCGTCATTGGTGCGCCAATCGTACTTTCGTGGGTAATTTTCGCGTGTTATGTGATATACTCAGGGATGCATCAACCCGAAGTATTGACCAATCTCGATGGTTATACCACTCTCATAGCCATTATCGGCGGACCAGCACTACTAATCATCAAAGACGCACTCGATATGTGGAAGCAACAACAGGTGGCCGAGATTCAATTAATTCCGCTGAAAACTGAACACGGTTTGGCTATGGTTGCATCAAGAAAGCAACACGAATTGTTCATGGATAGATACAACACTACGGGAACCGAAGCATTTTCAGAGGCTTCCGGAGATGATGAGGAATGAGCAAACCAACGAAGTCTTCCTTAGCCTCTAAACTAAAGAAATCAGGTATTCCCGTTCCTACCTCGGCGACGATAACAGAGATGGAACATAGACTCAATCATTGGATTCCGGGTGATGGTTGGCTTCTCAGATTACTTCGTGCGTCTTCTAGGATGCCCGAACACCCTATCTCTTTGCTCTCCGACAAGAGTGAACTCTATTGGGTCCCAAATAGCATTATGGCGCAGCAAATAGTGGGTTCTAGGCTCGTTCTAGTGGTTGGTCGTACAGGCGAACCTTCAAACGACGCAACCTTCGTTGATGTTCCCATAGACTACGCGGAGCGTTGGGGAAATGGCGGTAACAACAATTCAGATTCGTGATATGCTGAATAGACCGCGAGGTCTGAATGAAGGCACTATCAGCGAATACATAACGATAAGAGAGGCTGAAATCGCCAAAATCAAGCGACGGGCGAATTATGTTGGAGTAACCGCTGATAACGCCCCATCCGACACTCTCGTTGATAATGCAGTCAAATTTATGGTCTGTGTGGACTGTTTGCGAGTATTGATTGATACAATTCCTACTTGGGTTCCTGAAAAGGAGCAAGGGACTCAGGACATTAGATATCAACGGCAGTTAATGTCGTTTCAAGAGGCTGCCGATAGGGTTCTTGATGAAATAGCGGAGAAGGGAGGCACGGCTTTCAAAGTCAAGGCTACCGAAACGAGAGTGGGCGGTACGCCAAGTGGAAGTCAACTTGCTGGTTCGTTAGACACAGAATGAGTGAGTGAGATAGTATGGCAATTTATTGGAGTGGAGCAATTAGTACAGACCCCGATACAGCGGGAAATTGGACGGGGGGAGTGCCTACATCTTCCGACGATGTAATTTTCGACTCATCCTCTGATGGTAATAGAGATTGCGACCTTGAATTAGCAACCTCTCAATCTATCTCTTGGCAGAGTATGTCGGTTGATAATGACTTCACAAAGTCAGTGAATTTCGGGGCTTCCACCGTACTTACCTTGACCTCCGGCGGATTAACCGCAAAGAAGGCAGGTTGGTTGAGAGCCACAGATGATGGAGCGAAAATTGCATTTACCGGTGCTGCACCCTTCACTGATAAACTGTCCGATGGAACAAACGGTACCCTTTCGTATTATGTGAAATTTGTTGGAGGGACAAGTGGTGATACAGAATTAGACAACTCTCAAAACCCTAACGGAATATTCGTGGATTCAGCAAACACTATCAGCGACAATACCCAAACTGACCTTACACCAAGAAGTCGTTTCCTATTTGAATATACTCCCCAACCTTCTGCCAAATTGGTCTTCGTAAATGGAGTCTATCCCGATATTTCAATCGTGAATCCAGCAAGCGGTACTGCGACACTTTCCCCAACATTTTTCTATGGTTCCTACGACGCAACGAAACTAGAAAACAGGACACACGACACCACCTACGCGAAGGTTCGTTTTCGTAACTTTTCAATTGCTTCCAATGTTACCGTATCTCCCGCGACTAAAAATTTCTTGGACTACGATAAGTGGTACGAACTCGCAGGAGCATTGAGTTTGAGTAGCAATACCTTCGATTGGGGATATTCCACCATTGAATTGATGCCTTCGGCAATTGGAACTTACTTTCCGGCTAATGGAGAGTCGTCTTATGGGGGGTCTGATAACAAATTCAACGCTTCCTATCACAATCTAGTTATTGCAGCGGGTCCACAGGACAATTACGCTTTCTATCTCAGAGATGGTATGGTAATATCGTGCAATACACTGAGAATTGAAGGAAAGTTATATGCGTCTGCTGTGTACGGTAGTAATTCGTCCGCTGAAATTCATACTATAGAACGACCCGCCATTAATGGTGATTGGAATTACCAACAAATCGCTGATGGAATTTACCGAGCAAGGGGTACCAACCCAAAAGCGGGTGTTCCATCGGGAGGTACGGGGCAAGAATTTGTGGATAAGGGCAGTCTGCTTTATGGGGACGGTCATAATGCGTTGCAGAACCTCTCAATCGGGTCAGAGGGGCAAGTGTTAACAGTCAACAGCAGCAGTTTGCCTGAATGGGGGGAGGGTTCTAGCGGCTCCGGATGCGGATTAATTGATATCGGTTCGTTACTAAACGACCAAGATGTTACAATCCACATGGGAAATCTGATATGCAGTTAGGGATAGGTGAAAATGTTGAGTCAAGAAGAAGCAGAGCGCATTGAAGCCTCGATAATTGAGGTTATCAATGAACGCGCCACAGAATTACGCCAATTGATAATCACCATAGGTTCCATTATCGCTATTCTTATGCCTGCCGTAGAGATGGTAGGTATTCTCGACATTACTCCATACGGTCAAGGTGACGATGAGTGGATAGGCGACGATGATTGGGAATGGGGCGACGATTTTGAGTGTGGAGATGGTAGTACCATTGAAGCATCACTCGTTAATGACGGCTACAAGAACTGTCGTGATGGTACGGATGAGCCCGAGGAAGAAATCATAGAGGAAAATAATACGGTGATATTACCTCCGAGTGGTTGTACCGACCCTAATGCTGAAAATTACAACGAAACTGCCGAAGAAGATGACGGGTCCTGTGAATACGGTGGAGATGAAACCGCCTATGGATGTACTGATGAGAACGCTTCAAACTATGATGAGTGGGCAGAAGAAGACGATGGCTCATGCGAATATGAGCAAGAAATTCCCGAAGACTGCCGACCGGAAATGTGGGACGCTTATTGGACCTATGATGACCAAACGGACAACATGACTCTATACTGGGACGCAGACCTCACTTGTGACGACGCACCACATAATCTAACAGTGATTTGGACCTACTACTACAATAATTCAACCAACGAAACTGGGGAGTGGGCTGGAATCCAAGAAATGATGACTTACGAAACATACTTCCAAGATTGGGACTATGTGAACCTCTCGATTGAGGGTGTTCCTCCGGGGAGATACGACATATTCTCTACATTTGGATTAGACGATAATTACTATCGAGGAACCGATTGGTACGATGTGCAGGTGGGCTAATGGATGAGGATTACGGAGTGACCGTTGATGTTCCCCCTGTATTGGGTTGGATTTTGATGAAAATAGGGGCGCTGGTTTGATGTGGGAGTACAGAATCAAAATTAATCGTGTGGTTGATGGAGATACGGTGGATGCTCGCATTGATTTGGGATTTAAGGTACACATCAATGTACGGATTAGAGTCTATGGAATCAATACTCCCGAAGTGAGGACAAAGGACTTAGATGAAAAGAGGCGTGGAAAAGCCGCTTCCGCTCGTATGAAGGAAATCCTAGCGCACGCAGATAGTGTGAGTGTGAAATCGTTAGGTGTGGATAAATTCGGAAGGTGTCTTGGAATACTCATGGTTGAAGGGGCAGGGACTAAGTACAATGTCGCAGAGCAGTTAATCAAAGAGGGTCATGGAGTCGAATACTTCGGAGGGAAGCGATAATGCCGTTGACGAATAATAAAAACATGATTGTGGTTGATACCACAACAAACCGTATCACGGTTGCTCCTTATGACTCACAGATGTACATTGACCAAGAATCAGGTGCTATTTTCTCCGGTCGAAATACTGGTGGTACAGGACCGGCCGCCTATGTGTCCGGTGGAGTCGCGTTAGACATACGACCTAACTCAACTGAGATTACAACCAGTACAACACTTACACGAATTCACGAAGGTCAATTGATTCTCTGTAACGATTCCGGCGCTATAACCATAACCATTCCCACCAACGCTTCTGTTCCCTACCCGGTGGATAACACCGAGTTACGAATACTGAACATGGGAGCAGGAGAAGTCACCATTCAAGGAGATAGCGGAGTAACCCTCAATGGTGATGCAGACAGCAAGAGCCTCGGTCAATACGAGAAATCCTATGTCCGAAAGTATGGAACGGACACTTGGGTTGCCTATCAGAATAGCGCAAGCGGCCCTATTGGACCCACAGGACCAACAGGTCCCACAGGACCAACAGGACCCACCGGGCCAACCGGGCCGACCGGCCCAACGGGACCTACAGGAGTTACCGGAGCAACAGGGGACAAGGGAGATACCGGAGATACAGGCCCAACGGGAGCAACCGGGGCCACCGGAGCAACGGGTCCAACGGGAGCAACCGGCGCTACCGGAGATACAGGAGATACAGGAGA